>Ga0265292_1001120_pt1 | contig 25906 bp, 43 predicted proteins | sample Munlanlewell296A_FD_189080 | JGI IMG/M metagenome (GOLD analysis project Ga0265292, IMG submission 189080) | Leachate microbial communities from a municipal landfill in Southern Ontario, Canada - Leachate well 296A | ecosystem: Engineered > Solid waste > Landfill > Unclassified | place: Canada... | reverse complement strand
TGGGAAAGGTGCTTAATACCATCCCTCCTGGTATGTTACGACGCACCTTCATGAAGATAGCGTTGTACCCCATACCAACGGGCACGAACACCTTGAAAGTACTTGTTTATAGGAATCCATATAACCTTACGGATGATGAGGATATTCCTGATCTTCCCAGTGGATGGGAGAACCTGGTGCTCACAGGAGTTCTTATAGAAGCCCACAGGAATGCATATGAGTTTGATGTGGCTGACAAGATGGAACTCCTCTTTGCCAGGGATATAGATCAGTTGAAGGCACAACAGGGAGATACTACCAACCGCACAAGGCGAATAAGAACCGAAGCTAAGTTTGGTTCCGCCACTGTCTTTGGCCGTATGCCTAAGATATTTGGTCCCTAAAGATGAGGTTGATTTAACCAGTTTGATGTGTTGAGATGAGGTTGATATGACCGAGACCCTCCAAAAGAAATGCAGCCGAGACAACTGCAGTAGAACAGGAGAACTACAGCCCAGAGAAAACTTCTGCAGAGATGTGACCCAAAGAGATGGACTACACAGATGGTGCAAAGACTGCGTAAACGTATACAAGAAAGCCAAGAGAGCCGAGAAGGCAGCCAACACCCCTAAACCTACCCCTGTAGGCATTAAACTGGCCAAGAAGGCAATAGACATCGTAGAGGCCCTCCCAGAGCATAGTTATAGCATGAGTCAGGCATACAAGGCCGTAACAGGCTTCAAGAACGGTAAAAGCCTCTCCTACGCCACTTCCAAGTTCTGGGAGAACGTAGCAGAAGACGAAGTAGCATTAGATATGTTCAGAAGTTACCTTATTAATGACTTAGCTGACATTAACCTTAGAGGGGCTTTTACGGGGTATTTTCATGAGGCTATGTCGAAGGGTTCATTAGGAGAGAAGAATCAGGCCCTGAACCTTACATTTAAGGTTCTGGGATGGATGGAGAAACAAAAGATAGACATGGGTAAACCCAAATTAAAGACATCCGAAGATCGTCTGAGAGAACGAGAAGAGTTTTTAAGGGCCCAGGATACCCAGAAGCAATAATAACGCTGTACAGGTCAACCTCAATCGCTACAGAGGCACTAAATGGGCAAGGAGCAAGCAAAAATAGACGCCATAATCCTGAATGATCTATCAGGCGGGTTGAATAGCAATTGGCTGTCGTCAAACATCGAAGATAAGGAAGCAAAAGATTGCATGTGTGTCATCTGGCAGGACGATGGATTAACCCTTACACCGGGTTTTAACCGGTTTGCTGGACAATTTGGGGGTACGGGTTCAAGTGTACCCGTCAACGGTATCTGTGATTTCCGAAAGAGGGATGGTTCTCAGTATCTTGTGGCCATGACAAATGCTGCTGTCTATTACTGGCAAACAGACAACTGGGTGGATATCTCCGGTACAGTTGTCATAACCCCCTATAGGCATCGTTTTATTGTGTTCAATAACAAGGTCCTCGCCACTAATGGTTACGGCGTCCCCTTTGTCTGGAATGGCCCTGGGGCTGACGTACACAACCTTGTTGATGACTGTGGAGCAGACATTCCCCCGGCCAGTGCCAAATTTATTGCCACATTCAATGGCAGGGTTGTTCTAATGAACTACGTGGATGTAGCCACTGATCGCCCTACCCGTGCTTGTTTCAGTGCCCCGGATAACCAGAACCATTGGGATTTGACATACGACTTCTGGGAAGTGGATGGGGACGACGGGGATGAAATAACCGGAGGAAGTCAGTTAGGGAATGATTTTGTACTATTTACCAACAATACTATAAACATTATAAGCGGTAATGGAACACCTTGGACTGTTGTGCGTGGTTTTATCAAAGGCGTCGGGTGTATATCAGGGGATAGTCTTGTTCACGCTCATATCCGCATTGGTGGTAATCTAGTGGAATGTCTCACCTTTATGTCACATGAAGGGCCAAAAGCTTTTGATGGGTCAGCTGTATATGATCTTCCAATACCGGGTGAAAATGAACCCATTCGTTGTCGGTCTTACTTTAGTACCCGCAATAATGCCTACAGAGACAATGCCTTGAGTGTTTACTATGCACCCCGCAACTGGTTAATATACTTTACTACATCCAATACTGACGTCGAGAACGACAGTGGATGCTATTACTCCCCGGATTTCAACAGCATATGGCCGTTCGACAACATCTCTGCCAACTGTGTTACAAGGGTTTGGAACGATACCACCAAAACCCATGATATTTATATAGGATCATATGATGGTATCATCTATATATTGACTGAAACTGCCCATCTGCACGATCACAGCACAGAACTCATAACAAATGGTAGCATGGAACTAGACTCTGACTGGTTAGACTATGGTACACCCCCTGTAAACGCACAGAGTGGGGCCAGGTACTACACAGGGTTATGGTCTCGGCACATAGAAATAGACGCTGTGGGAGAGGGCATATATCAGGACATTACCACTGTTATAGGCTCCAACTACCGTGTTTATGCGTTCGTATATGGGGACACTTTTCATAACTGTTGTCTTGAAAAAACAGACGTTGATGGTACCCACGTCGTTACCTCTGGCAATGCTATCTTAGCGCAGTGGACCAGACTTACCATTGATTTTACGGCTACTGCGGCTATTTCTCGTATAATTATCAGGGATGTGGATATAGGTCTCAACAACTTCTACGTGGATGACGTGTCATGCCGGTGTATTGACTCGTCATTCTTCTGGGAGTCTAAGTTCTTTGATTATGGAGACGAAGCTACTACGAAGTACTTACGTGAAATTGTACCTTTTTTATCTTTATCTGAGGGGGGTTATCTGTTGTTTCGGGTAATTTATGATAAAGGGATGGGAGTTACCTCCACCGATACTGCACAGTTGACTACGGGAACTGTTTACTGGCCCCTTGTTGATTGGACATTATTCGATTGGACATCTTTAGAAGAACTGGAAGAACCCCTTGAAAGTATCACACAGGATGCTTTTCGTACCCACAATATTCGTATTGATGGTGGTCCGGGTATAACTAACTTCAGGTTGACTAAATTTGTTCTCAGTCCCGGAACCATCGGCAAGAGGTGGTTTACATGAACCTTCTGCAACCACCCAAACTGCCGGCAGAATTAACTCAGTTGTCTGTTTGGTTACAGACACTTACAAGAGAGTCAAAAGGTATACTTCAGTTTGTTAGTCCTCCAGCTTCATCGACAGCACCAGGAAGCATATTTAACTATTCATTTAATGACACTTATCTGTACATTTGTTACGGAACTGACACATGGGCACGAATCGCATACACCGATGTAGTTTTTTAAGGGGTTATTATGCCACATGCAAGACAGTACACCCGCACAGGAAGCGAAGCGTTGGCGGGTACCCATTTAGATAGTGACCTTGACCTCCTATTCGCTTTTGATAATGCTCATGATGTGAGTACTACTGAACATGGAGCTACGGGCGCTAACGTTGGCACGACCAATACCCAGACGTTGACCAACAAAACCCTTACGTCTCCTGTTATCAGTGGCCAGATAAATACTCTTGGATTGAAGTATCAGACAACCGCCGTAACTGTCAATATCACCACTACGACGGTGGTATGCGGAGTTACTGATGTCACAGCGGACCGTACCCTCACCTTTTTATCCGCTGATATCGCTATGCCTGGTCGTGTATGGTTTATTAAAGACGAGGCGGGCACTTGTGGTAAAACGAACAAGATCATTCTTGCTACCGAAGGTGCAGAAACGATTGACGGTCAAAGTACCATCGACTTAGTCGAACCCTTCGGGTGCATAAAGATATACAGTAACGGTACAAACCTATTTACCCTTAATACATAAGCGGGGGATATAATGAGCGGTATAGCAGAGGTAATCAAAGGTGCCTTTAAGTTCTCAGTAACAGGAGATGCCGTCACTATATCGGCTATGGGAGTTACTAAAGTCAGGTTCCCAAAGGCTGCCACACCAGGAGACATGGTGGTCATCAACCTTACTAACTTCTCCTACACCGTTGATTTTAATACATATCCTGTAAATGCGGGTTGCGGCCTGACAACTACAGTGAACTGGGCCAATGCCATGCCTTGGTTCATATACCTGGGGAACACAGATGATTCTCCGGCGGGTGTGTTCGCGTTTAACACCCGTGATCCCAGGATGGTTGTAACACCCGCTGTTGGGTTAATTAACGATACTACTGCCGTAGGCGTTACTGCCCAGTCACAGGACCACATTAACTCCTTTAAAGCAGATGATGCGACTATTGCTGCTAAACCCTGTATTTGTATAGGTTCTCATACGATGACGTGGGATACCGCAGACGATAGGTGGACATTAGGCGCACTGACCACTGCGGACGGCTTCGGTAAGTTTCAAGGGGGAGTGCAATTTACCTTTCCCGTAGCACAAAACGGCGCAGGGGCGGGGGTGCACGGCATAGCGAACGGTGGAACTGTTCCTACAGTAACGACAGATTTATCTTATTATCTCATCAGGAAAGATGGTTCCGTATGTTCAAGCGTATGGTGGACAGGAGACGCTGGCGCTGATGGTGCAGGCGCGGTCACAGCCGAGTGGGCTCTCCCCTATGCGGCAGTAGCAACTATTTACCCGGTTGCAGCCGGTGTGACCTCTTGTTATTTTCAAGCCGGAGGAGCTAATTTTGAGGGGACCATTATCGTTGCATCTGGTGCCTCCTATCTTACTATTACGGTTGCAAGCGCAGTATCACAATGGTCAGGTTTTAGCAATGGTGCAAGAAGTGTGGGTGGTGCTTTTTCTTATCAGGCGTTTTAATTGGTCTAACTGGGGGTATAACATGGACCTGACCATAGAAAAGATGACTGAGGCCGACTTTGATGTCCTCTATCAATGGTACAAGGACCCTGCTTATGCCTCTTTCTTTCGGCATACCCCTGAGAATCTGACAAGGGATGTCTTAAGTATCCTCATGACTGCGACAGGGGTGGTGTTTAAAGCCTCCACTCCCGATAAAAACATGGCCGGCGTAGCCTTTGTCTCCATATACCCTAAAACCCATATAGGCGATGTAGGCATAATAGTTGATAAAGTATGTCGTAAGAGGGGTATAGCCAAATCCCTTGCCACCCAAATTGTCAAGTATATGTTTACAGAAGGCACTGTCAACCGCATAACCATGCATGTATCTGAGCCTGGTATCCTGGCCGCCCTCAAACGCAGTGGATTCTTTGAAGAGTGCCGTATGTATAAAAATGCCTTCTATGACGGTAGGTTACACACAGAATCACGCATGGTACTAACGAAGGACTTCTATAAACGTCTTACTACAGGAGTATAAACTATGTTATGCGGAACAGGTCCAGCAGCAGCACCAGCGGCAGCTAAAGGGGCTAAAGGAGCAGCAGGAGCTGCAGGAGCAGGTACAGCCGCTGCAACTGCAGGACTAGGATCTACCTTAGCTACTCAGATAGCTCTACCTATGGCTATGAATACGCTTGTGGGGGGTATGATGGGGGGTAAGGATGGTGCTCTCCAAGGTCTCTTAGGTGGTGCTCTGACGGGTGTTACCCAGTCTGTTATGGGAGGTATGCTAACCCCCCAACAACAACCCAAAGCACCAACCAGTATCGGAACCCCAAACCTAGACGCCCTCTCTTCCCCTCTACCTCAGCATGTACCCAGTATACCACCTGCCCAACTATCCCCTAAAATGAGTATTACCGAACCTATCGAACCACCCTCTCAAGGTGCCGGTGTACAGACTGAGGCTATTCCTACAGTAGGGTCTAACCAACCTCCTCAAGAAGATGTTATGGACAAATACTTCAGGAAAATGATGGAGATGCAAAGTCAACAGAACAGACAGAATCTCCAGTCTGGAACTATCTCAAAGATCGGCGGAGGGCTTGCAGGGGGTCTGGCGCAATATTTCAACACAAAAGCTCAGGGAAACGAGATGGGTAACGCGGGAACGTACACTCCTGATCCAAATGCGCGAGCAAGAAATCTTCAAACAGCCCGAATGCGAACCCAAAGACGACAGTTAATAATGCAAGCCCAGAATCCCCGAATAAGGTAAAGGAGTCTATATGGTACGTAATAACCCTTTTGGCGAACTAGGCTCCTGGGTTCGCAACTTGAATGCTCGTCAAGTGGCGAGACCCACCAGCGGCACACGAACACCTGCTCCTGTTGTTCCGGGACAAGCCGCTGCAGACCAGATGACTGGTTTAGCGGGTGGTCTTCTACCCGTCTCTGCTGCCCAGCAAGCTTCGATGCAGATTACCCCGCCTAAAGTGGCGGTACCTGATTTCTCAGGACTTCCCAGTATAACATCCTTTGTGCCTCAGATTCGGGAATCCGGGCAGTTAAAACTCCAATCCGGTCTTTCTGCTCTTAGGTCGCAGTACGGGCAACAGAATGAGGAACTGTCCAGTCAGTTGGCAGCATCAGGTACCTATGATGCAGGGGACAAATATAAACTGGAAAATCAGATGTTTTCTAACAGAGGGCAGGAGGAAACCCAACTTATAAGCAACATACAGGCTGAGACCCTCACCCAGGAAGTAGCAGAAATGCAACGCCAGGGCACTATTTCGGAGGAGCGTGCCCGCATGATAATAGACTACAACTTCAAATCCGCGATACAGAACGGGGACTGGCAACAAGCAGCAGCGATACACAACGCAGACATTGGTATGCAAATACAGACCCATAATGCCAATATAGTGGGCTTAAAGGCCGATTTGATAGCCAAGGGTAATGACGCCCTGGTGAAATGGGCAGACATCGAAATACAAAAGCTACAGGTTGGGATACAGCAGGGCGGTCTTGATGTTCAAAGAGACAGACTACTCATAGACCAGCAGAACGCAGATACGGCCCAGTATCATGAGGATATTCTTATGTGTGGTTCGTATGATGATGGGGTAAATGAGTGCCTTCAGGAGGCTAGGGAGCGCCTGGATGCTCGTATGGGCGAGTACGGGCCGTCCCAGCCGCAGGGGGGTAATAGTGGAGGAGGGCAGGGTACAAGTGGGTATTCGATGCAGAACTCCCCTGTAGGAACCACTATCTCAGGCAGTCAACTGCAAGGTTGGTACAACAGTGATCCAGGAAGGGCCCCTACCGTACAGAACGGTCAGGCAACGAGTATCAACATAGGGGGTACAATCTGGTCTATTCAGAGAGGTCCAGGTGGTAACCCTGTCTCTATGACGAGGATAGGCTAATGGGAAAGAAACCTAAATATTCGGCAAAAGAGCGTTATTTACGCCTAAAGAAAGAAGGGCTATGTCCACGATGTCGAAAACCTGCGAACCCTAATCGTGTGTACTGTGCGGGATGTTATGTAAAAATTCAAGCTGCTACGGTGGAATACCGCAAAACTCACCAAGACCAACACCGGAAGGCCAATCGTGCGTATGGTCAACGGCATATGAAAGTTATTTGTGAGCGCTCTGCGCGGCGTTATCGTAAATGCCGTCAGGAGATAATTACTCATTATGGGGCTCACTGTGTATGGTGTGGCGAGACTAACCCGATCTTTCTCACGATTGACCATGTAAACGATGATGGTGCCCAAAAACAAGAGGTCGAGGGGACTGGCACCACCTTTTTTAAGTATATAAAAGATCATGGGTTTCCCCCCGACTATCAAATCCTCTGTTATAACTGCAACTGTGCAAAAGAATTCTCTGGCCTAACAAAGGCGGATTTCGAGGCTGAGTGGGTCAGCCAGATTGATAGAGGTTAACTATGGGCCGTCGTCCAAAATACTCAATCCTCGCCGGCCTGTTTGGGGGGTTTGGGGATGCTCTATCTGAGCGCCAGCGGCTGAAGGAAAAGTACTCTGACAAGGAAGTCGATATCCTTGAGAAACTCTCTCAGATATCCCTTAATCAGCAGTTGAAGAATATGGACCCTTCACGAGCATTAGACATGCGGTATAAAGAGGCCCTGATAAACAGGCTGGAACACCCAACAGAGAAATCCTATAAACCCTCCAAAGAAGATTATGCAAATGAATACCTACAACAACGACAAGAACAGTTAGAACAACAGAACCAAGGAGCAATACAACAGAATAAAGCAGAGGCTACACAGAAACTCCAAGAATGGTTCCTGCCCCAAACTGTCACTCAACCTCCTGAAACGCATAAACTGGAGAACTTTGGTCGGTTCTTTTTAGGAAAACCAGCGCTTCCTGACACACCGCCTAACCCTCCCCAACCAGATATTCAAGGGCTACTAAACAGGGGGGTCCGGGATGTTCCAGAGACCATAAATAGTGAACGTATGGGGATTTTACGCAACTATGCCGGAGCAGGTAAATTATCCCCTGTAGAATCTAAGCAAGTCTCTGATATCATTGCGCAAAAACGTACCCTCAGTGCCGCCATGAGAAAAGCAAAAACAGCTGAAGAAAAACAAGTGATCGGGGAACAGGCAACAGACCTAGTTGAAAGAGCAGTTCAATTTGCGGGGGACGTTCAAACCGCTCTGGAGATGGGTTTGGTTACACAAGACGAGATAGACATGCTGGATACACTGGAAACAGACTAAATGGCAGATTTATCTAAGATAATGAGAAAAAAGGGCGCAGAGCCCCTCGAAGAGCCCCTCTCTGTTGGCGGGGTGGCTAAGAAGGGGTTTAGTGCCTTGCTGGAGGGTTCTAAGTTTGCTTATGAGACCAGCCCCGTGGGACTTATGCAGACCATGGGGAGACGTTTGTTAGACGAACCGGTACAGGGTGCTATTTCTGGTGTTGGCCAAGCAGTCACCGGGGAAGAACCAGTCAACCTTTCCAATATTATGTCCAAAGCCGGAAAAGGCGCTTGGCACGGTGTTTCTACAGGGGAACATCCAGAGGTCTTGGAGTCGTTTGGGGTCGAAAAAGCAGACAACATTCCCCGCAAGGTCCTCGGTTGGCTTACAGAGGTCGGTACTGCACCTTCTACGTGGCTCATTGGTCCCGCACTGGGGATAGGAAGAAAATTAGAAGCAAAAGGAGCAGCGGCGTTTGTAGAGAAGGTATCCGCTAGACAAACCAAACTGTTTGCAGAGTCTGGTGTTTCTGAGAAAACTCTGGGTAATCTATTGGAAAATAAGCAGTTTGGCCCGAGTATGCGGGCACTGTCTGAGGGAGTAGAACGCGACCTTATTCCACCGGAAGTACCGACTACATGGTTAAAACAAGCAGAATCCTTCGCCCAGACTGGCACTAGTCCCTCTGACGTGACAAAAATGTTCTTTAAAGGAAAGAATCTTGTAAACAAGTCTACGGAAATTGGCGCAAGAGCAAGGGGGCTAAGTAAACAAGCTATTGCTAAGAGTGTCCCTGAGTATCTTGATTTTAAGGTTCAACGTGCGATTAATGAGTTCTTTACAACAGATAACCCTGCAAATGCCCTGAAACTATATAATGTTCATTCAATGGGACTTGCAGAGACAACGTTTAATTATCTTCTGGGTTCTGCAAAAAATACCTTAGACCATATGGGACCAACCGGACAGAGAATAGCTACCGAACTGGTTAATTTCAAGTATGACACCAAAACCTACGTAGGGGCTTTAGGAGAACAATTTGAAAGATCGTTTAGACTGGTCAATCCTACGCCAGAACGGTTCGCAACTATAACGAGGGCGATTGAGACAGGTCTTCCTGAGAATCTTACCCAGGCTGAAAGAGGGTTATATAATACCCTCCGAGTAATAGAAGGAAGCAAAGAAAGCATCATAGCTACGGATGCCGCAAAGGCAGGACTCGCTGAATACGGCTCAAAGGGAAAAGTTCCGTTTGAGGGATTAGAAGGCCATTGGCACGGTTCGTACACAGCAGAACAAATCAAAGAAATACAATCACCAAAGATACACAATGCTCTTGTAGAACACTTCTCAAAGACCTATATAGGTCCAGATAAGACAATTGCTACAAGCGCCTTTAGAAAACTAATGTTAGAAAAGGGTGGTGCGCGTGTTGGTGCCCAGATACAGCGTGTTCCAGGGGCTAGGGAGTTCCTGTTAGACAAGTTCGGAATGGACGTTAGTAGAACCCCTATGGATGTGTTTGACCATATCCATTCCCTTGGTAGTCGTATTGTACAGGCTCGTGCTTTTGGTGCTCAGAATGAACGTTTGCTGGGTCCTCAAGGTCTCTTAAACCAGTTAGAGCGAGAGGGATACGATATTACTATTGCCAAAAAGATCGTAGAAGACATCATACACACAAACGTGTATGACAACATTGCAATGAAATTGTCCAACGGAGTACGGGCATATTCTGGAATAACCAAAATAACACCCCGTACTACCGTCCTCAACTTCTTTCAGCGTATGAACCTGGCAATAAAGACCGGATTCCTGACGACAGCAATGGCTTTCATTGCAGCCAGGGACAAAGATGCTGCCTTGCATATGGCAGGTCGATTAGGTCTGATCCCCCGTGGTGGTAGTGTAAAAGGCGGGGAAGACATCGCGCGTATTCTTGCCCAAAAAGAAGGTTCTGCCAACTCTCTTGTGGGGCGTTGGATGGAAGCCATCGGGATGAACGCAACGGAGTATGGGAACAGGATAAGGTCTGGATTTGCTGGGGAACTTTATGCGCATAAGATGTTCAAACGACTGCAAAAGAACCCTAACAATGCTTTTGCTCGTCGTATGCTGGCCTCTATGGATATAAACGCCGATAAAGCGCTTAAACGGGGTTATTTAGCGGAACAAGATATTACAAGGGCAGCGCAGAAAATAACTACAGATACACAGTTTGACTACGATGTCCTTGGTATGCCTGCAGCTGCCGCAGGACCAGTAGGAAAGGTTATATACCAGTTTAAACCAGCTGCGCTAGGTCAAACACGATTTCTATACAATGCTGTTGTAAAAGAATTTATGCAGGGTAACCCGGTTCCTCTTCTTCGGGCACTGCCTACTCTATGGGTTACCGGAGAATTGGTCGCTGACGCCAGAGAACTTATGCTGTTCAGAGATCCAAGAAAACGACCCTCTTTCCTATCCAGTCAACGCTTTGTTCAAAATATGGCGTTTGGTTCGGGTCTAGGTGCCGTAGGAGATGTACTGAATACCGTCCTCTATGGAGATAAAAGCTGGTATGCCGGGTTAGTACTAGGACCTACAGTAGGTTCCATTTACAACCTTGGCGCCGCCACGCAGGAGTCCCTTAAAAAGGGAGAAACAACCCCTTTGGTGAAATTTGGGGTGTCCGAAGCCAGCAGACCTATGGGAAACATGCTCTTCAATAAACCCGGCAAAGACAACAAGTTACTGTTTCAACCAGCCGGTATAACAACAGGTAAGGAACCAGAACAAACCTCTTCAGACCATTCTTTGGCAGACATAATGAAAAAGAGAAAACAGGCCAAATAACTATGGACTTCATATCAGAGATACTAAAGATGTTTATGCCGGGTGAGGAACAGGATAACACCCAGACTACGCCTCCTGTCTCACAGTTTGACCCTAACAACCCTATGTCGTTCTTGCCTCCTCTCCTTCAGATGTTTATGGGTCAACCAACGGGTCAGGTAGTTGAAGATCAGGCAACCCCAACCGTTCCTCATCCCAGCGGTGTTCCTGAAACTGCTAAACTATACTGGCCTCGTATTCTCCAGGCTGGTCAGGAAAAGGGTGTAGACCCCTTCCGTATCGCCGCCCATTTATGGAAAGAGAGTAACTTTAACCCAACAGCCAAAAACCCAGGTTCCTCTGCCGGCGGTATCGCCCAGTTTATCGACTCTACTGCTCGTGCTGTAGGATTACAGGACAAATTTGACCCTGACCAGGCTATTCCTGCCGCTGCTACTTTGTTAGCGCGTAACGCAGAACAAGCTGGGGGGAACTGGCGCAGAGCATCTCAAATGTATTACGGTTCTCCCGATGCTAAGTTAAATGCTGTGTATGCTGATGATATTGAACGAAGAATTGCCAAGTTAAAGAACATGTTTCCCATAAGATAAGACAACCGGTGGGAGGACAGTATGCGGGAAAAGTGCAATCGGATGATAGACGAGATTATTGTCCATTGCTCCGCCAGTGGACCCTCCACAAAAATGGAAGACATCCGTAGATGGCATATAGATAAGGGATGGGATGATATAGGATATAACTATGTAATAGAGAGTACTGGTCTTATACGTATGGGTAGGGAGTGGAGTCTTATACCGGCTCATTGTGAGGGTCATAATGCTCATTCTATCGGGGTATGTCTTGTTGGAGGGTTCGATGGCAGAACTCTTCACAGATTCTCAGAAAACCAGTTTAAGTCCCTTAGGGTGCTACTAGATGGTCTTTTTATGCAGTTTGGTAAGATTCCAGTTTGGGGGCACAGCCACTACAACAAGCATAAGACATGTCCTAATTTTGATATAAATGAGTGGTTAAAAACAGGAAAAGCGAAGTATATCACATAGAGGATATATGACCCCCTTCGAACTTATAGCTACTTTAGTGGGCTCTATCTTAGGTAGTTCCGCCCTTGGAGTGGGTATTTCTGGCTGGTTCAACAGAAAAAAGATGAATGCAGACGCCTCCACCGCCCTCGTAGAGGCTACCCTCAAGTGGGCCTCAAGCATGGCAGAACGTATAAAGGTCTTGGAAGAACGTTTAATCGAGCGGGAGAAGGTAATAGACGATTTACAGACCCGTATATCTGACCTTGAAGAACAGGTCGCAACACTGTTAAGGGGGAACCATGTTTCGTAAATGGGGTATTATACTGGGGGTATTACCCCTTATCCTGTTGATTTCTACTGTCTCTTTCAGTAAGGGAAGACCTCATAAGACCTCTCTTAGTACCTTTAAAGTCTATCACGACAAGTATGCGGTTTTGATCGCTGCGTCCAGTAATGGGGTAATGAAGGACTTTTGTTCCGGTACGATCACTAACATCGGGATTGTCACTGCCGCTCATTGCTGCGCTGTACCTTTTCAAAACAAAATAAACCTGTTTTATTCGGTAGATGGAGAGACGTATAAGAGCACAAAATCATGGGAAACGGACCAGCAAGGGCAGGACTTATGTGTTTTAACCCCCCTGTTCCCCGAACCCTCCCCCGTCAGAGTAGCAGATTTACCTCACATAGCAGGGTCACAGTGGCAAAACACTCGTAACTATATGAATATAAGTAAGATATCCTTGATGTACGGAGGGGTTGACCTGATTGATTATGAGATACAGAACGTGTATCGCTTAGGAGTTTTTGAAGAGGATACCTCAACTACGTTATTTGCGGGTTACGGATGCCCAGGCATGTCAGGGAGTGGTATATTTGACATGAAGGGCAATTTGGTGGGGGTTCTTATGCTAGGGATATTTAAAGATAATCCCGACAGAAACGACTTTATACCGGGTATATTTGGCGCAGCGCTTATTGAACAATCTCAGTGGGCACCCAATCAGTCTCCTCAGTATTAACCTAATCTTGAGACACCGATAATCACGCCCAGAACTCCTCCTGCTATTGACACAAGCGCCACAAACACAAGTACCCCCCACAATAGATGAATGTGCACCCCAACAAAATTGGACAGCAACACAGCCCCCACTATAAGCCCCACCACAAGAAGTGCTCTAATGCTGCATAAACAACCTATTAAGAAAGAACTACCCATCGTGCCTCCTATATCGGTATCCTGATTAACCAGCACACCTCGTCCATATCTAGCCCTATCTTCCATGCTACCATTTCAATGCCGCATTCTCCGGCAGTATAATTACAAGTCCAGTTTTCATTATCTGAAGGGTCAGCATCAGGTTGTCTACGCCAGACTATAGCCCTAGCAACGTCTATTATGGCTACAGGACACTCTCTGGAACGCTTCCTCATTTGTCCTCCAGGGGAGAAATCAAAGTCGAGGTGATATTTCCCTTTCTCTTAAAAAAGAGGTCCCACATAAACTCCAGAAGTTCTTCAAACGTGGGGGACAACCTGGGATATATAAGTATGACCACAGGACCATCCTCACCAAGTCTACGGATATTAAACGCCTTAACGTAACTTTTTGCTGCTTCCTCCCACGGATTACGTGGATAAACGCCCTCAACCGTAAAGAAGTAGGTTGAAGACTTTCCTTCATTTCTGAACCGAACCCTCACTAGTCGGCGTAAAGCCAGGTAGTCAGGCATTCGTTCAATGGGGGAAACCAGTAAGTATGGGATCAGGTCCTCTTTGCTGGTTATTAAGGTGCCCGTAGGACCTTTAAGGACAGTCATGTAGGGCATCCAGTCTCGTAGACCACCATATAGACACTTTGGTCTGGTAGTCTGTATATAAGGCAGTCCTTATACCGACCCTGTTCGGTCTCAGCGGTTAGTTTATGTAAACCCTTCATACTCAGTGCCCCTAAGACGATAGTACCATCCTCATGTTCAACTACCTTGACATCTTCTGTAGACATATCCAAGACACGGGCACTCTTACCGGTATAATCTCTCATGTGTTTATTCCTTCCAACAAGGACAGATCGCCCCAAAGAGCCCTGCAATCCGTAAGCAATAGTCAATAAACTCCTGCATATTAGTTTCCTATAAAACACGGGCAAAGCTCCAATTCATCAATAAGTTTCGACATATTTAGCATATTTTCTACTAGTGCTTTTCTATTTTGTGCGTCTATCGTACCATCCTGTTGTATTTTAACAGTATTCATTGGAGGATACAGGGGTCTAGGGACCCTTACGCAGTTGGTGTGTGCACACCCCACAAGGAAACAACTTATCATTAGTGATAAGGTAATGCCCTTTAGGATGTTTGAAAAGAACGCAGCTAACCGTTCGCTTGTGCGAGTAAACCAGACAACCCTCCAGTTAGCAGGAATCAGTTTATCTCTGAACCTATTCAGTTGTTTCAACCTACGTGTCTCCCACCCTCTAGCATATCGAGTCATTTATCCTCTCCTAAACACTGAAAATCACCTTGTATGCACATCGCCTCGCATGTAAAACCGACTAACGCGCACGTGTTTTCGTCTATTCCTTCCACGGTACAAGCAGTTCTATAGTCATTACAGCACTGTAAACATACTTTAAGGGCTCTTGCTTTTACACGGGGTACATTGTTGGTTAGTGTTCGCGTCTGGGATGCACCCGCTAAGGATGCATTCATCAGTAAACCTATGATTAATATACTTTTTATCAATAACTTGCTTACGTTCCACATACCTAATTACCTCCTTTATGTCCTGTTTGACCTGTTTCTTGGCTGCACAACTTCCATGAAAGAAGAACCCTGCCATAAATACGGAAACAACGCACAGTGTATACACACCAAACCGTTGAATACTTGGACTACTAAGGATACTAACTATAAAAGGTATCATCTAACAATACACCTCCCCTTGCCCTGGGTAGACGTCATAGCGTATCTCTCCTCTTTCCTACACTTATTGGTTCTATCTCGTCAACAGGCAGCCCTGTGTAGTAATCCTCCATTAATCTCCCGCAACCCGGGCACCGAACTGTAATATCCAGGTCGTCTGTTTCGAGTTCTAGTTGGGTATCGCACTTTATACACTCAAAGAGTCGTTTCATGTTATTCCCTATACCTTTCGCGTAGTTCAACAAGAAATCCGCAACCATCCCAGTCAGTACGCCCTATCCCAACATGCTGCATAATGCAGTCTCTATCGTCATAGAGGTCAGGGAACCCTAATGCATGCCCGATTTCGTGTACCATGACTGCATAAGTCAGTTCCTTGCTTTCGTTTATACGGGGATGAAGGACGATTAATCCAGGAGGTCTAAACATGCCGGCCCAGGTTGGATCAGGAAGGGGTATGTTGGCTACTACGCGTATATTCGCTTCATCTGTGTCTATCTCGAAGAATATGGGGTTGCCTACTTGGTGGTTGTATACCTCGAAGGCTGTTTGGACTACTTCTGGGTATTTTATCGAAGGGTCTATATAAAATGATAGTCTAGCAGACCCGCAAGAGGCTAACCAGACCACACCCAGAAGAGTGTACAAGACTCTGTTTAGAATCATAACCATTTATTCTCCTTAAGTACTTGGAATAACGCCGTTTCTAGCAATCTTATTGTCTGGTGTCTCAATCTTAGATCGTACAAGGTGGCTATCGCTTCAAGGACTTCATGCAGAAAGGTCGTCATCAGTTGATCCGGGCATTGCTGTCGCAACGTAATCGTATTTTCTCCTGGTGTATAGACACCTAATTCATTTTGTTTTTTAAGGACTTCAACTGTTATTTCATGCCCGGCAACCATTATCTTAGGTGGTATATCCATTGTTATCTCCCCAGTTTCTCCTGGTCCTCGAACCCGTACACGGCAATGCACAAAGCATCAGCTAATCCATCATGAGGTTTGGTGCACTGCGGTGTTCGCAGAAGGTTTAGTGTCGGGTAGAACCGCCGGCAGAACTCTATGGCCCCTTCCTTGGTGTGTTCCATGGCAGATAGAACGACCTTTTTCCATCTCTGCGCCTGTACCCTGAATATAGGTACATTAACCCCTTCAAAGTAACCCAGCAGTTTACCATAACCCTTCCCATAATTAAACATACTCACTACCCCTTGTTTAGGCATTGCTTGTGCTCTCTCTATATATACATATACCTCTCCTCTATGTGCTTCTATGAGGGGTCCGATAGAACTAACCAAAAATGATATATCAGGCTCCCCCTCGAGGTTTAATGGCATTATAAGCTGTTTAACCAGCTCTCCTAGCACATTAAGTACCACAATAGCTCCGTTTTTACCTGGGTCTATACCCATTATAAGCATTGGATCGCTCCGCCCTTTTTGGCCAGGTGAAGGGCTTCAATAAGCTTATCAACCGCCCACCTATCCATATCAACATTGATTGGCGGCCCTACGCATATAGCTACCAAGTCGGCCACCTTAGTAAGCAAGTCCAACTTGTATTTGAGGTCATTTATTATATCATCCTTGTTCATCGTCGTCCTCTTCTTCGTCTGAGTCAGTGTATCTGTCAAACCGCTGTAACTCTTCATCCCATATACAATAGGAACCACATTCTGGACATTTTGCTTCATTGCCCATCCAGCCACAATTAGGACACTCCATGCAAGCCATACAACCCCCTTAGAGAATGCTTGTTGCTTTTTGATTTATGTCTTGCGTCTCAGCCTGTTTTACAAGAGAAAACAAAATTTTAACAAACTGTTCTATCTTATATTCCATTGCCCTTTCTTTATCGGAAGAATCCCTCCTACCATAGATCTCGTCTAATTCCTTTCTTATGAGTCGTTTTAGTTCATCTTCGAATTGATTTTCCATAGCGCTCTCCTTTTAATCTTGAGCCGCCGGACGGTGGCAGAGGCGACGCTTAAGTGATCTCTTTACGCCTAGGCCAGCATGTGCATCTGCATTTCATCTTCGCCTGCCTTGCGGCACACCGTCCGTTTGTCGGTCAAGATGGATACTGTCCATAACAAAACCGACGCGATTCAAGTTTGTTGTTTGTGGAGGGAATTGCACCCTCTGGCGCTTGTTTGGAAGCCTCCCCAACTACGCCTCCCATCCCCGTGGTATCACTAGGCAATCTCGGATACCCGCTCAGGATTTGCGCGATGGGCCTTTATCCCGCGCCGGATAAGTAGGGGGTTTCTCAAGGGGCCCCCTGCGTGTCGCTGTCCACGCCGCACAAACATGTTTTGTGTTATTTTTATTCATCTTCTTGTCCTTCCAGAAGTACCTGTTTTAAAAGAGTTTCCAGGAACTTCCACTGCATACCCCCCTCTTTAACCTCCCTGGCCCTCCAGTACTCCCTTGCCGCATGCGTTATCTCCCACTCCATTATTTCGCGGAAGGTCTCAGCAGACTCTGAATCGTCTGACATAATTCCCCCTCCTTTTCCAAGAAGTCACGTGTCTTAGCCATTCCTTGTCCAAGTTGCATATCCCCATACTTTATCCATGCTCCGTTCTGTACTAGAATACCCTTCTTGATTGCTACATTGATTATATCACAAATCCTGTCTGGGCGTCTACCATAAATTAGGTCATATTCTATACTAATATGCGGACGGGCTAGTTTGTTCTTAACAACCTTGCACTTAGTTTTGGTACCTATAATGAGGTCCTTCTCCTTTATAGCCGTTCCTTTTCGTATTTCCAATCTAACTGAGGAGTAAAATTTCAGGGCCTCCCCTCCTGTAGTAGTTTCTGGGTTACCCCACAACACACCAATTTTCATACGTATTTGATTAATAAACATAAGAAGTGTATTACTTTCATACACTGGTGTAACTAAGTGCCTCATGCTCTGGGACATAAGCCGTGCATGGGCTCCTACAGCATTGTCTCCTATATCACCTTCTAATTCAGCTCTGGGTACTAGAGCAGCTACAGAATCCACAACTATCATCCCTACTTCTCTTGTGTTGACAAGTTCTTTTACGATAGTTATGCCTTGTTCTCCGCATTCGGGTTGGGAGAAGTGTAGTTTATCTACATCAACCCCCATTATTGCAGCCAGGTCGAAGTCCAAAGAGTGCTCTGTGTCCAAGTAAGCTACCGCCAATCCCATCTTTTGGGCCTCTGCTACAGCTAGGAGAGCCATGGTGGTCTTTCCACTGCTTTCCGGCCCGAATATTTCTACCACCCTTCCTCTAGGATAACCCCCTATAGTAAGAGCGTCATCCAAAGAATATAAACCAGTAGATATGACATTATCCATAGGACGAATAACTTCCCCCATCATACGAAGAGTACCATCTCCATACAGGTCGTTAAGCTCTTTACTTACTTCCATCAGGGTTTTAGTCATCTATCTCCTCATCTGGGCCCACAAGTCTCAGATGTTAATTTCATGTTATGCCGTCAATATAACTGTTTTTCTCCTACTGTACACCGTTTTCCTCTTCATTGAGACAATCCACCATAAACGCGAACATGCAATTAAGACAAAGGTCATACGGAATATAAGTGGTCGTATTGTTCCAGCCATTTCCTTGTACATCTCTTACCGTGGCAGTAAGGACTACCTTTCTGCCATTCGGAAGGACAACGTAGTAATGGGGTGTGATTATCTCCACCCCGCACCAGTTGCACGTTCTTTTAGTGGCCATTTATTCCTTTGCTTTCCAGGTCTGACCTACAGACATATCCAACAATAATGGCACCCGGAGTTTCTTCTTTAGGCTGTCTACCATTAGCCTCTGGAGGGTGTGTTTTACAATATCCACATTAACCATACTACAATCGTAGCATACTTCGTCATGTGTAAGCAATCTTAATTTTGCAACACTGTGTAATTCCTCTGTAATTTCTACCTGCCTATTTACGGTCAGTTCTGACGCAGCGTTCTGGCATAGATAATTCAAAGCCTTATGCCGTGCTTCCCCCCTAGGTACCCATATCTTACGCCCAAACCAACCCTTCACATACCCTTGTGTAGTAGCGACCTCTCCAATTCGTTGCTTAAACTTATATAAACCTGAGAATAATCTAAAGAACTCCTTTATATAGTCGCTGGCCTCTTCCGGTGAGGTAGGAATATTGTCCTTGACTGTAAGTTCAAAGGCTAAGGCATCCATACCCATGCCGTATTGTATCCCTAAGTAGATTGTCTTTGCTTTTTGCCTTATATCTGGATGGAGGGCCTTTAGTTCCCCTGGGGCACAGTCGAGTTTGAACAATTCACACCCTACCACCCCATACAAATCCAGGTTGTTCTTAAAAACGTCAATCAGCTTCTTATCCTCCGAAAAGTGAGCAGCCAACCTAGCCTCTATCTGGCTGTAGTCTCCTATCACAAAGACCTCATCTGCTACAAATAGTTCCCGCAAACCTTTATTGACCTGTTGCAGGTTAGGTGTAGAAGAACTCAGCCGGCCTGTCCTGGTCCTATGGAGATGATACTGCCCATACAACCTGTCTCCTATTCTATGCTCATCCCATTGGGTAAGGTCTTGGTGTTCCTTCAACTGTTTCCTATATCCCATGTAGTCCTTTATAAAAGGATGTTTATCTCTATGATATTGAAGGATTTTTGTATTGACAGTCTCCTTCCCGTTCTTGTCTACAGGGGTAACACCAAGAGATTTGACAAGAGCCAGCATATGCACTGGAGAACGAAAATTTACACATATAGGAGTTTCCTCCAGAAATAGCAACTTTTTCTGTATTGTTTCCTGTTTTTTATATTTCTTTTCTATACGGGTCTTTTCCATATCAGTGAACTCAATGGCGATTTTCTCTATGATATCCGCATGGTTATGCCTTAAACCTGTTACCAATGTACCAACGGTTGTCTCCGTCCCCACCAACTCCCCCAAAGCCGCCTTCGTTTTTTCTAAACCCTCCACATTAATTCGTACCCCCTCCAATTCTATGCCACAAAGCATTTTATACACCGGCATTACATAAGTAGTATAGTACGCTAAGAGTCCTTCCTTCGCCACTATATCAATGAGCCGTTTAAACAGCTTAAACGTCATCTCACAGTCTAATGTGCAATATTGTGCAATCTCGGGTATAGAATATGAGGCCATCTTTGTTCTATCCAATGTCTTGAATCGAGATACCCCCAGAAATTGCTCAACCAAATCCTCCAATCCAAGCCTTCTTCTACCCTCCTCAATATCCCCCCTGGGACGTAGCAATGAGGCTAGGATCAACGTATCATGGTCGATCCGAGCCTGAGTACACCCCGCCCTGTGAAGTCGTGTTATATCAAATTTACCGCTATGGTAGACATATTCATGTGATTCGTCCCATTTCAGGTCGGTAAAGTCGGTTATAAACCCCTTTTTACCGTCCTCCCGGTAATATCCGATGCCTATAACCCGGGCATCCGGGGCAAGTCCGTCAGTTTCAATGTCTATTGCTATGAGCATTCGTCATCCATGTAACGCGCACTTATTACAGGTCCATTGCCAGCGCTTTTTACCCTTGTTTTCACGTCGATGTTCACACCGCAAACAGATGTTATCTAAATCATTGATAAATCGAGAAAATTCATCTTCTTTTGTTTCGTCAAACTCAAATAAACCCTTCATAGGCAACTGTTGAACCCACAAAGGCGCATTAACATTGCGCAGTATTACATGATAAGGAACCCGTTTCAAAATTACCTCCTAAGGCGTGTTAGGCCTTTCTGTTCTCTAATATGACGTCCGTTTCATCCTCATAGTCTCACGCCATTTAAAGACTATGATTTTATTACGGATTTTGTCCTAACCCCAGTATCCACCGCTGCGCACTCCTTGGTAAAGGGAGGGTGTTGTCGCCTCGTGAGAGGTCGCGCCCGGCTTGGCATGGACTGGAATTGCAGCTTCTTTTCAAAGCCTGTCCTTTTGAGGGCGTTTTTGGGCTGTGGTGCCCCCAAGATCACATTTATTCTCTTCCGGTAAGTTTCTTCCAGCCATCTTCTAAGAGATCAGCAATCCCTGTACCCATGATAAGAAACGCTATAAACCCCAAAGGAACAGCCCAAATGATAAATAGAATCTTCCATACTGTACTCATGCATTACTCCTCTGTGCTTTTTTATAAGCACGTAAGCATCGTCCGCATAACTGGACACCTAACTTATTCTTATGTATTTTTCTAAATTGCAGGCATTGGGTGCATTGAACCCTCTTTATACGCCTTTTTCTCCACTCACTAAAGGTCTCCCATGCCCCAATAGCAAGAAAAACAACAAGAAATTCAAATAGATACTCCATATGAAAGTACTACTTCCCCTTTATGTGCCAATAACAGCGATGGCCAAGAGTTAAAAGCTCTACGGTACCCGCTTGCACGGCGGCATGAAGCAGGATGGTTGCAGTTGATCTAGCAAGCCCTAACTCGGTTGCTATTGCGGTAGTAGAAGAGTATCCAGGTGGAACAGTGACGGGAGAAAGCAACTCTTTCCAGCCCGGGAGAGTTACCTTTGTAGGCATCGAGATACTAGCCCCGCCTTGTGTAGTTTTTCGTCCCATCTCCAGCCTCCTTCTTTGGTAGGAGCAATATGTAATTGTATACAACCCAAAACAACACGACCGGAACACTTTTTATCTCCGAATTTGCTGCCCACCGCCTGCCAGCAAGGGAGCGTTATGGCAGCTGTAATGTCATCCTTTACTACGGTGTAGTAATGGACGTGGGAGAATATGAGCAAATTAGCAGCACGACCCCCAGAGGCATAGGCATTAAGAATTTCGGACACAGCTTCTCTAGCAGAGGCAGTAGTGCGAGAATAGGGGACTTTAGAAGGTGGAATGAAGTGACGTGCTTGTATTTTAAACCAGCCGTTTATTCTAACGTGCAGTTTATCTACAAACGTCACCTTATTTCCCGCTGTTCTCAATAGATTACCTAGATTTTCTTCATGTTCGTCTTCACCTGTGTGATACTCTGAGCCTGAAACAATGAAAATTTCTTTTGCTTTCCATAAAGCAATCAAATTAGCGGCATCCTGGTCTTGTGCGTTCAGGTTAAGTTCTGTCTGTCCTTTACCTTTATTTTTGGTTTGCGGACCGTCTACAGCATCTCCATTTATGACCAGTATGTCGGGTTTTTGCCAGTCTACTATGTCACTTTTGTATAGTTCTAGTAGTTTCTTTTGTACTTTGTTGTGAGGGGTCATCGTTAACCCTACCCCGCTTCCAACGTGTAGATCGCCAATAAGGACTATACGCTTATACGCTGGTTTTATCACGCATTATCTCCATATAGACCCACATAAAGCATCGGCACAGGGCATGAGCAATATGTTCAGTGCGGTTTTTAGTTTCTATTTTATAGTTGAATATGTGGTTAAGCATGTGATTTAAATGGTCTTCTGCAGGCACTTTCTTCCAGTTGTCAGGAGTATATTTAATGGACCCTTCATAAAATACCTCAGCCAAAATTAAAAGTACACTAGCTGGTATAAGATCAAACCTACGCTTGATAAGACTATTCTTCCCCCCAGACGAATTAGTCTCTATAACTTCACTCATATATACTCCTTAATATGCTTTCTAGAAGACCCAAACAATGTGTTATCGTCTTTTGTCCAGTCAGTAAGGGGGTCAGTTATAACTATGATGGCGGCGGACCTGAATATACTGTCAGGGTCGTTATCGACTATTACATCGGGTTTATCAAGGAAGTACTTGAAATACTTGTCGATTCCACATTTAATACACACGCGCTTTGCGTATTCCCCTCCGGTATTAGACCAGCAGATAAGTGTGTACTTTTCCACCCATTCTTCCAGTTTGTCTTTTACTCCAGGGAATAAGAGTCCTTTATCGTCTATTAGTGTCCCGTCAACATCGACACCAACGGTGCGTATAGGCATTAAACCCCCCTGCCGCTGTAACCGCACTGAGGGCAATAAACGCTTGTAGCTAGAGCCTTCATCAAGGTCTGACACATTGGACACCTTCCATACTCTGAGACTGGTGAATCAGAGAAACTGGCTGGTTTTTGTGTCTGGTATGCGCAGTCATAGCAACTAGCCCCCGTGAGGTCGTGCCGGCGCTTACATTTGTAACAGGGGAGTCTATTTGTTTCTTTGTCGTTTATACTGGGCAAGGTATCTTTCTGCATGTGGTGTGAGCCAATTTCGGTTGAATTTCATGTCTTTATGTATAAACTCGTGGCAACCTGACTTGACGTTGGAGCATGTTTTATCGCACAAAGGAACGAGCAGTTCGTCGTTATTACGGCTGTGGTGTATTCCATCACCCACATGATGCGCAGCATTAAGCCGCCTTCTCCACACCAGTTTATCTTTATAGGCGTTATAGCGGAAATACCTTCCTCCGGCAACATGTCCGCATACACAGCAAGGTTGTCTGCGAATCCAACGCAAATATGCAGGGTTATTCGCTATCTTTACCATCATCATAAGCGTCCTTATCGTCGTCCTGGTCTATGAAATATGCGTCTAAGCTGTCATCTACAGAGGCGGGCAGCATATTCATGCAACGACAACAGAACTCGTCGTCATCATCATTCTTTTGACCGCATATAAAACAGAGTTTCATGTGTTCCCCCCAAAGGGCTCTTCTTCGTCCGAGTCGACGGCTGTTGATTTCATAACGATAGAGGCTAGGTCATGCGGGATTGCTTCCTTTATAAGCACATCGAGCTTAGGAAAGTTCTCTTTAGCCTCTTCGCTTGGAACGACAGAGTATCGAACGTCAGTTGCGCTACGCCCTGTACGCCGTCGCGTGATCGTAACAGGGGTTTTCTCCAGTGCAGAGAGGGAGTTTATAAGCTGTAAGTCTCGAGCGAACTGTATTCCTTGTTGGAAAATCTTTACGACGAATCCTTTTTTCCCTTCTTTTACGAGGATATTGACGGCAAACTTATACTTTGCAAACTCGCCGGCAGCGCAAGCTGGGCAGGTGGCTTTGCCTGGGCATGGGCCAGTCGGGTAGTGATTCCGGTATTCGAGGATATCACCGAATAAAACACCGTCTACACTCTCTTCGTCCCGCAGATTAAGGAACAACGAAACCCTTTCTTTTTTCGTAACATCCGGCAAGTTAAATTTCATTCTTACCCTCCTTTAGGTATGACTCAAATGAGTCTGTTGTCAGTAGTTGAATAGGCCACGTGTAAACAAGCCCGTTTTCTATAGAAGGGTCACGTATTCCCTTCGTCAGATAATTGAAATACTTAGCTTTAAATGATTCGAACCGATGTAAGAAGGCTCGTGTAACAAAATCTCTATGTTCAATTGTGTATATCTTAGCTTCTTTTAAGGGGTTAGCAGGGATTCCTATTACTCTAAACTGCTTTATATCATAACCCTTCAACGAAAGCATCAAAGCATAAGCACCTAATTGATGTCCAGCATCAGTAGATACCTTACCAGTCTTGATATCCCATACCTCTAGACCGGCAGAAGTCTCCATAAGTAGATCACACGTGCCGGCAAACCCCCACGGGTGTACTAAAAGCTCTTCAATTAAGACTGGCTTAGCCCCCAAAGAGTCAACTAGCTTTAAGTACCTGTTTAATATGACTTCTTTTCCAGGAGTACAACGAATCCCCTTATAATGCTGTTCTATAATCTCATGTATATCTGACCCCTTATCGGCAGCTCTCCGGCTTATGGATTCAGAAGTCCCTTTTTCGCATGATTTCCACCAATCCACTAACTTAGGATGCGGCATAGCCCCTAGAACGGTTGTAACTGAGACATAAGGAATTGACCCTTCATCTACATACCATCGCCAGTTAAAACAATCATTAAATCTCTTGAACATACTTATAGTATACACCCCCCAACATACTCCGCACAAGGAAAAAGAACAGCCGGAATTCTACCTGTGACTCTATCTGTGCTTCTATGTCTATTTTAGTCATTATCATTTACCTGTGATTCTATCTGTGACCATATCTGTAACCATACCTGTGACCATATCTGTGACTCTACCTGTGACTCTATCTGTGACTCTATCTGTGACTCTACCTGTGACTCTACCTGTGACCATATCTGTGACACTATCTGTGACACTATCTGTGACTCTATCTGTGACTCTACCTGTGACTCTACCTGTGACCTTATCTGTGACTGCTTAAATAAATCCATGAAAAGTGTGTCCTTTCTCAACGCCCCGGCGGATAGACTTAACGCAAGGGGATAGCAAGGCAGGTAAACCCGTCGAAAAAAGAGAATAAGGAAGTTCTAGTACACCACATAAATACTCATAAACACCATCGTCATTAAGCAGAAACAAAGCAGCTGCTCTCCACCCATATACAAACTCCCTGGTATGGAGGTCCAGGAACGCTTGTTTTATAACAGCCCGCCACAACACTACTTCCGGGATAATTCCCGGAGCAAGTGTAAGGAAACGTTCTTGCGGAGGTTTGAGGGCAGTCTTTATAGTATTATCATTCATAATCAGCCACCTGTGACCTTATCTGTGACCTTACCTGTGACCATATCTGTGACTTTATGTCCATTTTAGTCATTATCGCTTACCTGTGACCCTACCTGTGACCA
>Ga0265292_1001119_pt1 | contig 25977 bp, 21 predicted proteins | sample Munlanlewell296A_FD_189080 | JGI IMG/M metagenome (GOLD analysis project Ga0265292, IMG submission 189080) | Leachate microbial communities from a municipal landfill in Southern Ontario, Canada - Leachate well 296A | ecosystem: Engineered > Solid waste > Landfill > Unclassified | place: Canada... | reverse complement strand
TGCCTGTTGCTTATTCTTGTGCGACTTTATATCTGATCGTTTGCCATCGGCTACTGTCGCCAAACCGTTTTTGCTCGACCATTTCATGGGTCCACCCGCTGTTTCATAGAACTTTTGACAGAATCGTGGCTCTGTATTTGGGAACTGGGTTCCCAAGTATAACCCACGTTGCAAGGGGCAGGTCACTTGATTTTCAACTGTCAACCATTATGTCTATAAAGGACTCCTTGATGAAGTCGCAATTTACAGCCGCGCACTCAGTGAACAGGAGATCATTTCTGCTGCTGTTGCTCCGTACATTCAAATCATATCACCATCCGGACCGATCAATAACAACGCTCCACTGCTTGTCTATTCAATCGTCAATGGCACCGTCACGGCGATCAAGGTCAATGGAAATACTGTATCCAAGGTATCGGGTGATACTCTTGACGTATTATCCGACGGCACTTATACGCTGAGAATCGAGGCCGTGAACGGCTCCGGGACCGTCGGGTTCACGGAAACGACCTTCACGGTCGACACCGTGCCACCGACGGTAAGCATCAACCCGGTAACATCACCGACATATTCAACCACCCAGACCATTACCGGAAGCATGGAGACCGGAGCTGTCGTAACAATCGCGGTAGATACGACAGCCACGCCAGGCGTGGTTACATATCCGACCGCGAGCACGTGGAGCTGTACGGTAACAAATCTCGCTTGGGGTGACAATGCCATAACAGTAACAGCCACGGATGCCCCGAACAACAGCGCATCTACTACCGCGACTATTCTGCAAAATCTTATTGCCATAACCAATGTCATGGTAAACAACAATGTACTGGACGTTTCCTCACTTAACAATGCCACGATTTTCTTCAATCTTTATACTAGTACCAGTGCTACCGTTACGCTCAAAATCATCCCTGAAAAGCAGGGGCCTGCCGGCACTCCGGTTTATCAAGCTTCACAGATCTGTACTGCAACCGCGGCATATTTCTTTACATGGGATGGTAAAAACAGCAGCGGCCAAATTGTTCCCGATGATGCCTACTTGTTTATTCTTCAGGCGACGGACAGCATCAACACAAAAACCTACAGCCCGGGTCAGCCCGCAGGCACGGGGAGCATGAGCTGTTCACGGAGCACCTATGACCCATACATCAACGAGCCCCTCACGGTAAGCTATAGCCTGGCACAGGCGGGGCGCGTAATGATCATCGTTAACCAGGGCAATCAGATTTACACTATTATGGACTCTGTTCCCCATGCGGCAGGCGCCTATACCTTTGATTGGGACGGAAGATCTCCGAGTGGAACCATTCTCAATGGAGTCGCCGTATCCTGTGGAGAGACGACTCTGCTTCGTGAGAACCATATCATAACAACAGGGGACACACCAATAATTACAGAAGTAAAGACAGACCCATATCATATAGGCCTCTCCTTCGGTCAGTTCTCACGCATTACCTACCGTCTTTTTCAGCAGGCGACTGTCACGGTCAAGCTCACTTCTCCGTCTGGGGCAACCGTCATCCTTCTCAATAGCCAGTTACAAGCAGCGGGTCCTCAGTCTCTGGAATGGACGGGAATTGATATCGCTGATGCAACAGGGAATAGAGTTGTAATTTCTGAAGAAGGCGATTACATGGTCTGGATACAAGCTGTCAATCCTGTAACGGGATCAAGCTCCGTAGTCAGGGGCAGTCTGCGGATAGGATTATAGGCGATAGACATTGAGTCGGAGGTGAAAATGTTTGGTCTCATAGGCATTCAAAAAGCACGCAATCTTTTTTTTAATCCATATTTGATTCATATCGTGGTTTTGATTGTTGTGCATTTATTTTGGTTCAATAGCGGCTCGATTGCATCAACGTGGGTAGACGTGATGGCGGCAAAAATGGCCTGCTCGGCGTCGTATCCTGACTGTACGTGTGATGTAACGGATACTAGTTCAGGTGGCGTATTGAATTACAGGATTGATAAGCGGTGTCCGCCTCATCAAGTATTGTGGGCGCAGAGGCACTATGTAGGAACACCGATTATACATGAAGGTTGGGGTGGATTTTATGTATATAAAATAAATCCGGGCGCTGCGACATGTAATGGTCAGTCGGGGGATACAACTTCTTATCTTGGTGCGTGGATACTTCCTGGGGACACATGGTGGAGTTTTGGATCGGGAACGGTTCATGTTCATTATTGTGACGGTTTAGATGAGGATACGGGCGCTCCATCTATTTCTATGGCGGCTGACAAATCAACATATAATCCGATAACAACGTGTAATTCTTCTTCTGTATGTAATCCGACGACAACGACATATGCAAGTTTCACAAATGTCCAGTTTTGCGATTCGTCTGTCGATCCCTGCTGCAGTGATCCGGATCCCTGCTGCGGCAGAGCGGACCCATGCTGTGGCAACTCTGATCCTTGCTGCAGAACACCGGACAACCCCTGCTGCGTCGATCCTGCATGTTGTGGTGATATCTGCTGCCAGCTACGTAATCAAGATGGATATGGTGGAAGTTAACAGTAGAACCTATGACGTGGGACAATTCCGCGATGAATGACAATCAAAAAGGAACACTCACCGCGTATTGTATTGTAATCGAATCATCATGATTACGCCGAAATTATGGCTTTTCAAACTATCAGGAGGTTTTCATGTATCGCGGAGTAAATAGATTGCTGATTCCCATGCTCTTCATCCTGCTCACATCCGTTGCCTATGCAGGATACGAAGATTTAGATAGCCCTCCGGACATCATTTGCCAGACAGGCAACAGGAGCGGCAACAGTCTCGCCTATGGCGGCAAGCCCATCAGCCTGCTGTCGGGCATGGAGACCTATGCCCCGAGCACGGACCTCACCCTCGGGAACCTGTTCCCCATTACTATCACCCGAAGCTACAACAGCCGGATCTCCTACGATAGCCCGCTGGGCTACGGTTGGGCCATAAACTACGACAAACGGCTCTACACCTACCCGGACAACTCCGTCACCGTCCGTCGTGATTGCGGCGGCAAAAAGCGCTTCACTTGGATGTCTCCATCAGGTTATATCGGTCAAACAGGAGACACGGGCGCCCTTGTTCAGAATGCCGACGGCACCCATACCTACACCGACAAAAACGGCGACAAGGACACCTACGACACCAGGGGCCGTCTCCTGCGCATGGCGGACGCAAAAGGCAATTCCCTCGTCTTCACCTACCAGGCGGACACAAGGGACTTTCTCTACGGCCTACTGCCGTTCAACATAGATCAGAGCACATCCCTCATCGTAGCGTATGACTATCACTTGAGCAAGATCGAAGAAAAAGATGCCTCAGACAATGCCACCGGAAAATACGTCGATCTTCACTACGATGGCGGTACCGGCAGACTTACCGACATCACTGATGGCATTAGGACCGTCTCTTACGGCCATGACAGCATCGGCAACCTTACGTCGGTTTCCGGCCCCAACGGCAATTCCATATATGGATATACCGATCCAAACAACAGGCGGCACCTCCTGACCAGCATAGACGAAGGGCAGGGCGCGTACGAAAACACCTATGATACTACGGGCCGGGTAACCAAACAGACCCACGGCACCGGCGAGATCGACTTTACCTACATCATCCCGTATCAGAAAACCACGATGACCACACTGGTCATGGACAGCACGAACAATCTTCTGAACACCCGGACGCGCACAGTGGAGTTCGACACAAACGGGATGGCGGTCAAGGTCACGGACACCAATGGCAACATCACCACTTATATCCGCGACAACAGTACCACCTGGATACTAGAAGAGGGATACACGGACATAGCAACGGGCATCACCACAACCACGGCATATGGCTATGACGCTAAGGGCAACGTGCTCACCAGAACCGAAGCCCAGGGCACGGCAATAGAAAAGACGACCACCTATACGTATCATCCCGTGTTCAACGGTGTCCTGACCGAAACCGTGCTGAGCGTAGTCAATCCCGCGCAGGTCCGGGTCATCACGAATACGTATGACGAAACCAACGGAAATCTATTAACCACCACGGAACAAGGTCTGCTCGGCAACGGAACGCAGTACACCTATGTAACTACCTATACGTACTACCCGAATGGTAAGCTCGAATCAATCGATGGCCCAAGGGATGGCGACTTGGACAAGACGATCTATACCTATGCCCCCACAACCGGTTACCTTACCTCCATTACCCAGCCGACCAATTTGACGACGATCTATGCAAACCACGACAGCCTCGGCAACCCCCAGACCGTGACCGATCCGAACGGGAATGCTACCACCTACACCTATGACGAAAACGGCAGGGTCGCGAGCATCAAGGCAGGGAACGATGCTGAAACGAAGTATTTCTATGTAGCTGGTGGCTGCCAGTCCTGCGGCGGTGGGGCGAACAAACTTGACTATATTGTTCTGCCGGAAGGAAATGTCATAGATTACGATTATGACGACATGGGCAACCTTCGGTTCATCAAGGACAGTCTCGGAAACGGAAACGGCATCTATTACACCTATGATTCAGAGGGGAACAAACTTACGGAGCTGATCAATGACGCGAGCAATAAGTTTCTCAGCTATCAGTATGATGCGTTAAACCGGCTTTCGTTGATAGTAAATCCCGATAGCTCATACACCCAGTACGGATACGATTCCCGGGGCAATAGAACTTCACTTCGAACTCCGAATTCTGAACTCACCACCTACACGTATGATCCCCTGAACAGGCTGATCTTGGCCAGTCAGCCCGGGACTGTAAATACCATTTACGGCTACGATACGAATAACAACCTCACCTCTGTTAGGGATGCAAACAACAATACGACTGTCTACAAGTATGACGACAAAGGAAGGGTTTATCAGGTAATCTCGCCCGACACGGGTACGACCATCTACGACTACGATCCAGCCGGGAACCTCACAAGTAAGACGGATGCGAAGCTCGTGACGACCTCGTACCAGTATGATGCACTAAACCGGCTGACGAAGATCGACTTCACATCTGACTATGACATTAACTACACCTACGACACCTGCGTGAACGGCAAGGGCAGGCTCTGCGTTATGGCCGACGCAAGCGGAACGACGAGCTACGAATATTCTCCGAAAGGGCAGGTAACGAAAGAGACCAAAGTCATCGACAGCCATACCTATATCACCCAATACACCTACGATCAGAATGGCAACCTAAAGACGATGACGTATCCTTCAGGCCGCGTGATCACTTACAACTACACGAACGACCGGGCCGTGAGCGTGTTAAACAACGCTGCAACTCTCGCCACGAGCATCAATTATAAACCCTTCGGCGGTATGTCCGGTCTGATGTACGGCAATGGCATCGTGGGAACGATCGGTTACGACAATCAGTACCGGATCACCAACATCCAGACATCCGGCACCATGAACCTGTCCTACAATCTCTACGACGCAAACGGCAATATCAAGAGCATCCAGAATACTTTTGAACCTTCAAAGAACAAGACATTCGACTACGACGCGCTTGACCGGTTGTCCACTGCAATCTCATCCGGCATCTGGGGCAGCCTCGGCTGGACGTATGACGGGGTGGGGAACAGGCAGACGGAAGGTTCAACGGTATACACGTATACTGCCGGCACGAACAAGCTTACCGGTGCAGGAGGCTTGAACTTCGGCTACGACAACAACGGAAACACCACAAGCCAGGCCGCGAGGACATACATTTACAATCAGAATCAGCGGTTGATCCAGGTAAATGACGGCTCGATGACGGCATACTACACCTACAACGGCAATGGCCAGCGGGTGAAGAAGAATGTAAGTGGAGCGATCACAGTATTCCATTACGGCTTGAACGGACAGATCATTGCCGAGTCAAATAATTCTGGAAATATTACCGCGGAATATGTATACTTAAATGGACAGCCGCTTGCGAAGATAGAGGGAACGAATACGTACTATTATCACAACGATCATTTAGGTACCCCGCAAGTGATGACGGACAGTGCAGGGGTAGTAAAATGGAGCGCTGACTACAAACCCTTCGGTGAAGCGACCGTCACCGTATCAACGATCACGAACAACCTGAGATTCCCTGGGCAGTACTACGATGCTGAGACGGGGTTGAATTACAATTACATGCGTAATTATAATCCTGTGATCGGGCGGTACATTGAGGCAGACCCCATGGGTTTGCCGAGCGGAATAAATTTATATGCGTATGTAAGAAACAACCCAAACAGAGGGAAAGATCCGTTTGGTTTAGCTGAAAAATGTATATCTTGGTTCGACAATAAATCCGATTGGTCATTTCATGCGATTGGTGCACCGGAATGGAAATTCGCTGGTACGACAGTAATAATTGAAGGGTTAAGCGGCGGATGTCATTGGGAGAAGATTCAATATGGGTACAGAACAAGAACAGTAACTGAAAGACAACTTTGCTGCGATACTTGTACGAAGAAATGTTATTTAAAAGATGGTTCTACAAAGACAGAATACGATAATAATTATAATAAAGTTATCGGGTCTGCTACAACTGGAATTCATTGGCAAGGTGATGCAACTAAACATGAATGGGTTATGAAATGTGAAAAAAGCGATATCCAGACAATCTACGGAGATATATGATGACTTTAAAAGTACGGAACATTATAGGCATAATAGTAATAATTATTGGTTTTATTTCTGCGCCGTTGACGAATGGCAGGTTGCCATCTATTTTATTTTATTGGCTTGGGTTTATGCTACTGCTGTGGCCAAATATAAATTACCCAAAAGCGTCCTACTTGCTAAAGTGGGCTCGGATAGGTTTGGTGATAAATATATTAGGTACATTACTCTTGGTTCTTGTCAGTAGCATTGCAACAAATACTGCGCTTTCCTTTAATTCTATTGTTTCGACATTCTTGAGAGTTGCCAGTTTGCTGCTTAAACCGGCCTCGTCTATTGTTACGCGCTTTTTCCCATATAGCCAGTTTCAAATGCCAGATGGAAGCATTCAATTTAGCATTAGTTTTATTAGAGGTACGATCACCAGCTTTTTTGATGTATTAATATATCTATTTATTGGTATAGTTCTCGGGAAATTTATTGCAGCCCGACAGGGCAAGGCTCAGTAATAATAAGAGCCTATTGGGGTCAAATCTTACTTGTTGACAAAACCACCTCTTTCTGATATGTTTGGCCATGGCCCGTCCCCTTCGCATACAATATCCCGGCGCAGTGTACCACGTCACGAGCCGGGGCAACGAGCGACAGGATATATTCAAGGACGATGATGATCGAAAACGCTTTCTTCAGATACTCATCCAGTCAATACATATCTACTCAGTCAAGCTTTACAGTTACGTCCTCATGACCAACCACTTCCATCTGCTTGTGGAGACCCCCAAAGGCAATCTTGCCGAATTCATGCGCAAGTTCAATATTACCTATACCGGTTATTACAATAGAATGCATAACCGCGTAGGGCACCTGTACCAAGGCCGTTACAAAAGCGTCCTTGTGGATAAAAACGAGTATCTTTCCGTCCTCTCCCGCTATATCCATTTGAATCCCGTCAAAATAAAAGCCATGAAAAAGCTTCCGGAGAAGGATAGGTTAAAATACCTTATTCGGTACCGCTGGAGCAGCCTCCCGGGGTTTCTGAGCAGGAGAACGAAGGAGTGGTACGTCGATTATGCAATGGTCCTCGGAGAGTACGGTGGCGATACCGTCAAAGCGAGAAAAGAATACAAGAAGCGAATCTATGCTGAGATCGCCGGCGACACCGAGATAAAAGAAAGCATCATCGGTCAGAGCATCCTGGGAGGAGCAGCGTTCATTGCCTGGGTAAAAGACAACTATATCGAGGGGATGAAGGACCGGGAGCGACCCGCTGTAAGAGAGATACACCGACATCGAACACAAGAAGAGGTTTTCACTGCGACAAAACAAGAAACGGGGAAGGATGTAGACGCTATCAGTAAGGGAAAAGGTGATCTGCGCAGGATTGTCATGGACTTGCTGTACCGGACAGGCGGGTTGAAAGGCCCTGAGATCGGCCTGATCTTCGGGATTGACTACGGAACGGTCAGTCAGGAACGAAAACGCCTCCGTGAGAAGATTCAAAAAGATCGGAAGATTCGGTCGCTGATGAACAGAATAGAGCGAAAATTGTCGACAAACGAGATTTGACCCCAATTGGCTCAGTCTCCAGGCGCGTTACGAACACCTCGTTGTGGACGCGTTGCTTGATTTCCTCAGCGGAGGCGGTTTCGAAAAAAAGCTCGATTGCTTCTCGAAGGTTATCGCGGGCCTCTTCAATAGAGTCGCCCTGGCTTGCGATATCCACTTCCGGACAGAGAGATACGTAACCGCTGCCTTCACGCTCAATGATTGCTGTAAGTTGCCTTTGCATGCATTACCTCCTGTTCTTACGGATAGACAACATCATCACCGCGCCGCTATGGCGAGCGAGTTTGCCTGTACTGATTGACGAATGCGGTAGGAACTCCGCGATTTTATCCTGCCGGCTTCTCGGCAGCCCTGAAGCCCCTCAAAAGAGCCTTTTCATTTTCCCATTCGGCCCGCCGCCCTTTCTCTTTACCGCGATCTTCTCATCCGGCGCAAGCAACGCCTCGGCGTTCATTCCCATCGCTTCGGCGATTTATGACAGAACATCTAACCGCGGCAACTCTTCACTTTGATCCCAGAAGGCAATCGTCTGTTGGGGAACGCTTACCCTTTAGGCCAGTCCCCCTTGGCTCAATCATCGTTATCAATATACTGATAACGATGTAACAAGTCAACAGATAGAAAAGAAACCGGGACACATAACGTTGATACCTTCGAGAAACGATAACGTTGTGTCGCTGATTACCGGGACCTGTTGGATGAAATCTTCATCCAGCCTGCCTGTCAAGCTCGTTTGTCCTTGACGATTCCGAGTATAATCAGTATAATCGGCGCTTAAGCTTATCATTATTGTGAAGGGGATTTTCATGGAAGATTACAACGAGTTGATTCAGCAGCGCTTTAAGAAGCGTGATGAGATCAGCGCGATGGGCATTCGTCCGTATGCGGGAAGGTTCGACGTGTCTGTTTCCGCACAGGGTCTCAGCGACCAGTACGGACAAACAAGCAAGGAAGATCTTGAAAAATCGCGGGTTGACGTCGTTCTTGCAGGACGGATCGTCGCCCTGCGGAGCTTCGGCAAAGCAGGTTTCGCGCATCTGCAGGACGGATCGGGGCGTATCCAGTTCTATTTTCAAAAGAACACGCTCGGCGATGACAAATATGCTTTTTTTAAAAAGCTCGACATCGGCGATTTCATAGGAGTGAAGGGGTTTCTGTTCCGTACCAAGACCAATGAACTTACGATCGACATCGAAGACTTCACGCTCCTCTCGAAATCGCTCCGCCCCTTGCCCGAAAAATGGCATGGCCTGACGGACGTTGAGTTGCGCTATCGCCAGCGGTATCTGGACCTGATCGTGAATCCCGATGTCAGAAAAGTTTTTCTGCTGCGCACGAAGATCGTCCAGGCGATCAGGGGCTACCTGAATGCCCGCGGATACATCGAGGTCGAGACCCCGATGATGCAGACCATACCCGGGGGGGCGACCGCGAAACCGTTCAAGACGCACCACAACGCCCTGGACATGGACCTTTACCTGCGCATCGCGCCGGAGCTGTACCTGAAGCGGCTGCTGGTAGGCGGATTTGAAAAAGTATATGAGATCAACCGCAATTTCAGGAATGAAGGCATCTCGACACGGCACAACCCCGAGTTTACCATGCTCGAGTTCTATACGGCCTATGCCGATTACCGCGACCTCATGACCATGACCGAGCAGATGATCAGCTCCATTGCACAAGAGGTCCTCGGCACGACCGAGGTTGAATACGAGGGCCACCTGATCAATCTCTCGCCGCCCTGGAAGCGGATCACCTACCTGGATGCCCTTCGCGAGGCCGGTGTGCACGAAGAGGTCCTTGCCGATGCTGAGAAAACCCGGAAGTTCGCGAAAAAACTCGGGGCGAACCTGACGGGCGGGGAACCTTTGGGAAAGGTCCTTAACGAGGTCTTCGAGTCGCTTGTTGAGCCCAAACTCATTCAGCCCACCTTTATCACCGACTATCCTACGGACATATCGCCGCTGTCGAAGAAATGCGATGACAATCCCGATTATGTTGAGCGGTTCGAGCTTTTCATCGTCGGGAGGGAACTGGCGAACGCCTTCTCCGAACTGAACGACCCGGTCGACCAGAAAGAGCGGTTCCTGAAGCAGGTTCTGGAAGGCGAGGCAGGGGACGAAGAGGCCCACCAGATGGACGAAGACTTCATTCGCGCCCTCGAGTACGGGATGCCGCCGGCCGCAGGCGAGGGCATCGGTATCGACCGCCTCGTGATGCTTCTTACGGGAGCCAGCTCCATCCGGGACGTGATCCTGTTCCCGCAGATGAAGAAGGAGAAGTGACATTGCCGAATGCGGATTGCGGAATAAAACAAAAGTCGTCACTCTCTTTATCGGGAATCCAGCATTTCAGAGACCTTATCCGTGTTTATCAGTGTCCATCTGTGGTTAAACTGAATATCGAATGAAACTTCCCTACGAAATATTCGTCAGCCTCCGCTATCTGAGGACCAAAAAGCGCTACGGCACGATCTCGCTCAATACCTTCATCTCCATCGCCGGAGTGGTCATCGGCGTGGCCACCTCCATTATCACGCTTGCGGTCATGACCGGTTTTCAGGGTTATTTTCGCGACAAGATCCTGTCAGCCATGCCGCACATTGTGGTGATGGAGTATACCGGCACCGGCGTTAAGGACCCGAACGCCCTTCAAAAGGACGTGGAACAGGTCGCGCATGTCACGGCTACAACGCCATTTATCTATGCCCAGTCGATGCTGACGTCCAAGGACCGCATGCAGGGAGTGGTTGTGCGGGGCATCGACCCCAGGACCGAAGGCAGGGTGACCGATCTCGCAAAGAACATGACCGCCGGTTTGCTCTCGGACCTTGAAAATCCCGAGGGTAAATCTCCCCGCATCATCATCGGGGAAGACCTTGCCAGAAAACTCAGCGTGTCGGTCGGGGAAACGGTTACGATGGTGAACCCGCTTGGTGAAGAAACGTCCATGGGCGTCATACCCAAAATGAGGAAGTTCGTGCTCGCCGGCCTGTTCGATGCCGGGATGTACGATTATAATACGACGTTCGTCTATATATCGCTGCCCGCGGCCCAGCAGTTTTTCGAGATGCCGGGACGGGTGAGCGGAGTACAGGTGCGCGTGGATGATATCTACCAGGCCGACAAGATCGCTTCGGCGATCCAGGCGTCCGCTGGATATCCCTATTACACGCGCAACTGGATGGAGATGAACAAAAATTTCTTCTCGGCCCTTTTACTCGAAAAGATCGGCATGTCGCTTATCCTTGTCGTCATCATCATCGTGGCATCGTTCAATATCATCGGGACCCTCACGATGATCGTCATGGAAAAAAGCAGGGAGATCGCAATCCTGAAATCCATGGGGTCACCCGCGCGGAGCATCATGAAGATATTCATGTTCGCGGGCCTTGCGATCGGCTTTGTGGGAACCGCCATCGGAGCGATCATCGGCTACGGAGCGGTGACGCTCATCACCAGGACCGACATCATATCGCTGCCGAAAGACGTGTATCAGGTAAGCCATCTGCCGCTCTCGATCTCGGGTCTCGATATGCTCGCGATATCTCTCACCGCGCTCGGGATCAGCTTTATCGCCACGCTCTATCCCTCGTGGCAGGCGGCAAAACAGGACCCCGTTGAAGTGCTGAGATATGAATAAAATCGACGAAGGACGACGGACGAGAGACGCAAATGCTTTTACGTCCGTCGTCCTAGCGAAGCGGTCGTCCATCGTCCATCATGCGGCATCATCGTCTCTCGATTAATCACAAGGAGGTTACAATGGCACAGAAAAGCGGAAAATTGAAAACGTTCATCCTCATCGTGATCTTTCTGGTTGTGTTTTCGGCGGCTTTTATTCTCCTGGGCGGCGGAAACTTTCTTAAATCAGCCGGCATCTGGATCGGCAGCATGGGCAGCAAAGCGGAAAACATGAAAGGGACTATAGAGGAAGGCGCGAAGACGGTCGAAAAGAAAGCGGAAAAGGTAAAAGAAGCGGTAACGTCGGCCGGAGAGAAAGTCGAAAAGAAGGCTGAAAAAGTAAAAGAAGCGGTCACCTCGGGAGATGAGAAATAGCACACCCACCCATCCATATTGAACAGCTCCGCAAAACGTTTATGAGCGGTCCCGTGGAGCTACCCGTTCTTGACGGCATCGATCTCGACATCAAGTCAGGCGAGATGCTCGCTGTTGTCGGAGCATCGGGTGTGGGGAAAAGCACGTTTCTCCATATACTGGGCGGTCTCGACCGGCCGACGTCCGGTAAGGTCTATTACGGGGATATCGATGTTTTCGGCCTCGACAATGGACGGCTTTCACGTTTTCGCAACGAGCGGGTGGGGTTCGTGTTCCAGTTCCACCACCTGCTGCCGGAATTCTCGGCTCTCGAGAATGTCATGATGCCGGCGCTCATCCGGAGGATGGCCCGTGAAGAAGCGGTCGCAGCTGCCGAGAAAATACTGACCGACGTCGGGCTGGGAGCACGGCTTCATCACCGTCCCGGAGAGCTCTCCGGTGGAGAGCAGCAGCGTGTCGCGGTTGCGCGGGCATTGATGCTGAAACCCGATGTCGTTCTTGCCGATGAACCGACCGGCAATCTTGACACGCATACGGGCGAATCGGTCCACGATCTCCTCCTCGGGATCAACAAACAACAGGGCATAACCTTCGTGATCGTGACGCATAATGACAAGCTTGCGGTCCGCGCGGACCGGGTGCTCAGGATGGCTGAGGGAAGGCTCCTGCCGGAGCAGTAAAGCACGAGCAGACGACCTTTTCCCTTGACTTTGTGCGGCTGCAAAAAGTATTATCACAGACTTATCCATCAAATCATCTTTCAGGGAACTGCCATGAATCTCTTGTTTTTTCAAGTAGCAATGGGTTTCTACCTGCTCGCGACAGCAGGGTACGTTACCTACATCATAAACCCCGAACGGAAATGGACCTCACCGGTATCGCTCTGGGTGACCTTCTCGGGATTCCTGTTTCATATAGGCTATTTTCTCTTCCGGTGGACCGAGTCAGGACGCATCCCGATAACAAGCTTCTTCGAGGCTGCAAATTTCCTCGGCCTGGGAATTGTACTTGTGTTTCTGATCATGGAGTTCCGCTTCAAGATAGCGGCGCTCGGATCGTTCATGCTTCCTCTCGTGCTCGTTCTCATGGCTCCGGCACTCATCCTATCAGGTGACATCAAAGAAATAAATCCCGTGCTCAAGAGCGGTTGGCTCGGCGTGCACACAAGCCTGGCGGTCCTCGGCGACGCAGCCTTCGCCTTTGCGTTCATCGTTTCGATCATGTATCTGATCCAGGAGCGCCAGCTCAAATCCAAACATCTGGGCGCGATCTTTCACCGCCTGCCGTCTCTCGAAGTCATGGATACCATCGGATATAAAGCGCTCACCTTCGGATGGCCCCTTTTTACGCTCGGAATGCTTACCGGGTCCATATGGGCGAACAGCGCATGGGGCACCTACTGGAGCTGGTACCCGAAAGAGACCTGGTCGCTCATTACCTGGGTCATTTATCTGGCACTCCTGCATCTTCGCACCATCGGGTGGCGGGGAAGAAAAATGGCCTTCCTTTCGATCATCGGATTTCTCTTTGTCCTGGTCAGTTTTTTTGTGATAAGCCGCATACCGTTAGGGAAACACAGCTTTTAAGGTGATGCCGGAATGAGTATCATTGTAGTCGGTCTCAGTCATAAAACAGCGCCTATCGAGGTCCGCGAGAAGCTCAACTTTCCTGAAGCGACTGTTTCGGAAGCGCTTAAGAAACTGGTGAACTACGAGGGGATCCGGGAGGGCCTTATTCTCTCCACCTGCAACCGGGTGGAGATATACGCATCGGTGCAGGACAGCATACCCGGTATCGAAAGGATCAAACAGTTCATCTCCGATTACCATGGACTCTCCCGGGAGTCCCTGGAGAAGTCTCTCTATGTATATCCCGAGGCCGAGGGCGTGCGCCATACGTTCCGCGTGGCATCAAGTCTCGACTCCATGGTGCTGGGAGAGGCGCAGATACTGGGACAGCTCAAGGAATCCTTCGACATGGCCCTCAAGGCCAAGACCACCAGCACCATACTCAATAAACTGATCAAGAAGGCGATCTCTGTCGCAAAACGGGTCCGTACCGAGACCAAACTCGCCGAAGGAGCGGTGTCTATCAGCACCGCGGCGGTGGAATTGGCAAAGAAGATCTTCGGCGAACTGACGGGCAAGAACGTCATGCTTCTGGGCGCCGGTGAAATGGCGGAACTTGCCGCCCAGCACCTCCTCGGTAATGGCGTTAAGAACATCATGGTCGCGAACCGCACCTTCGAACGCGCCGAAGAACTCGCCAAGGAGTTCAAAGGCGACGCCATCCGCTTCGAACATTTCCCCGACGCCCTGGTCATGGTGGACATCCTTATCTGTGCTACCGGCGCGCCGCAATATGTCGTCAACCGCGACATGGTCAGCCGGGTGCTGAAAGAACGGCGCAACAAACCGATCTTCATGATCGATATTTCGAATCCGAGGAACATCGACCCCGAGGTCGACAAGGTCGACAACGTCTATCTCTATGACATCGATGACCTTCAGAGCAAGGTTGACGTAAACACCGGAGGCAGGGCAAAAGAGGCGGAAAAGGCCGAGGAACTCATCACCCATGAGGTCGAGACGTACCTCCAGTGGGAGCGTGCCCTTGACGCCGTACCGACCATCGTGGATCTTCGGGAAAAAGTGGAAGACATCCGGAAACGCGAATTCGACAAGACCATCGGCTCGTTGAACGACATCACCGAGGAACAGAAGCGGGCGATGGAGGCCATGTCCCAGGCCATCGTGAACAAACTGCTCCACGCGCCACTTGTGGTCCTGAAGCAGGCTGCTTCCATGTCCGACACCGGTGATGCTACCATCGCCATCGCGCGAAGACTGTTCAACCTCGACAAGGAACTGAAACGACCGATCCGTGTGCTGGGGTCGGCGACACCGATTAACGATGATCCCGAGCAGAGCCAGGATTCCCAATCATCAAAGAATATTTGCCGCTAATTAACGCGGAGATATAACGCATAGAATTGATTTTTATTCTTGAGCCTCTTGCAAATGTCCCAATTCTGTCATTCCCGCAGCGATTCTGAGCGGGAATCTGGTTTTCACTGCTCGAATAACCATATCCCCGATAGAAACATTCGGGGATGACAAACAGTTTTGCAGGAGCCTTTTTTAATAATGTAATCCGTCTTGGCCCATGATTACCATGTCTTTAAGGAGCATATCATTGCGAAAACAGATCAGGATCGGTACTCGCGCGAGTGCGCTCGCGCTCTGGCAGGCGGAGTGGGTGAAGTCGGAGCTCGAGAAAAAATATTCGGGCATGGCCGTAACGCTCACGAAGATAAAGACCACCGGCGACAAGATACTTGATGTACCGCTCGCCAAGGTCGGCGGCAAGGGGCTCTTCGTGAAAGAGATCGAGGAGGCCATGCTGGCGAATGAGATCGACATTGCCGTGCACAGCATGAAAGACGTGCCGACCTTTTTCCCGGACGGACTCCACCTGGCGTGCATCACGAAACGGGAGGACGCCAGAGACGCCTTGCTTTCCCGAAATAACGTTGCATTCAAAGATCTGCCCCGGGGAGCGAATGTGGGCACGAGCAGTTTGAGGCGTCAGGCCCAGCTCATGAACGCGCGTCCGGACTTCGTGATCCATCAGCTTCGCGGCAACGTGGGCACGCGGTTGCAGAAATTGAAAGAAGGAAAGTTCGACGCCATCATCCTTGCCGCGGCAGGGGTGAAGCGGCTGGGGCTTGATGCGAACGTCTCGGAATATCTCTCGCCCGAGATCAGCCTGCCCGCCATCGGCCAGGGGGCACTCGGCATTGAATGCCGGATGGATGACCGGGAACTCAATGACATGATCGCGTTCTTCAACCATACAGACAGCAGCACCTGTGTTCGCGGCGAGCGAGCGCTCCTGAAAAGGCTTGAAGGAGGCTGTCAGGTCCCGATCGCCTGCTATGGCCGGGTGAAGGACGGGAAATTGATGCTTATCGGCCTCGTCGGCAGCGTGGATGGGAAGCGCATCGTCAGGGACTCCATCGAAGGAGATCCGGAGAAGGCTGAAAAACTCGGCGTGACACTTGCGGAGAAGCTTCTCTCCCAGGGCGCTGACGTGATCCTTCGGGAAGTGTACGGGAATACGACCGACTTCAGCGGGAATAATCTGCTGGAAAATCCGTAATAGCACCTGAATCTTCGAACCGCTAAGGCGCGAAGGTCGTGAAGGGTGGATTCTTCATCTTAAAATCCGAGATTTTCTTCGCGTACTTTGCGTCTTCGCGGTTAATTTATTTATAGGTAATCATGACTCAATCAATCGGAAAAGTATATCTCATCGGCGCCGGCCCGGGTGACCCGGGTCTGATCACCGTCAAGGGCCTGGAGTGCGTGAAAAAAGCGGACGTGATCATTTATGACTATCTTGCGAACGAGCGTCTGCTCGACCAGCGGCGTCCTGATTCAGAGCTGATCTATGTGGGAAAACAGGGCGGCAGACACACGCTGCCTCAGGAGGAGATCAACAGCCTGATCGTCAATAAGGCAAAAGAGGGGAAGGTCGTCGCTCGTTTAAAAGGGGGAGATCCTTTCATCTTCGGCAGGGGCGGGGAAGAGGCCGAGGGCCTGGTAGACAACGACATCCCCTTCGAGGTCGTACCCGGCGTTACCGCTGCCACCGCGGTGCCGACCTACGCGGGAATACCGCTCACCCACCGGGATTTTACCGCAAGCGTTGCCTTCGTGACCGGCCATGAGGACCCCACAAAACCTGAATCACAGGTGCACTGGGACAAGATCTCTACCGGAATCGGTACGCTTGTCTTCTTCATGGGCATGAAGAACCTTCAGAACATCGTGGACAACCTGATTTCTCACGGAAGGAATCCGGAAACGCCGATAGCAGTCGTCCAGTGGGGCACCCGAACCGACCAAAAAGTGGTCACCGGAAGGCTTAACGACATCGTCCCCCGGGTCAAAGACGCCGGGCTTGGGCCGCCGGCCATCATCATCGTGGGCGAGGTGGTGAATCTCAGGAAAAAACTGAACTGGTATGAATCAAAACCGCTCTTCGGCAAACGGGTCCTGATCACGCGCTCGCGCGACCAGGCAAGCGTGTTTGCCGAGATGCTCATCGACCGCGGCGCAACGACCATTGAATTTCCCACGATCGATGTTGTTCCTCCCGCGAGCTGGGCTGAACTGGATAACGCCATCCAGGCGATCGAAACGTATCACTGGATCATATTCACGAGCGCGAACGCGGTCAAATATTTCATGGAGCGGCTTCGCGGTCTCGGGAAGGACCTGCGTATCCTTAAGGGAGTGAACCTGTGCACGGTCGGACCAAAGACGGCGGAGCTTCTTGAGACATACGGCCTTAGGGCCGATCTGATACCCGCGGAGTTCAAAGCGGAAAGCGTAGTTGAAGCTCTCGGGGGAGTAACCGTAAAAGGCCGGAAATTCCTGGTCCCCCGGGCGAAGGTGGCACGGGAGATAATCCCGGACAAGCTCAGGGAACAGGGCGCCGAGGTGACGGTCGCTACTGCGTACGAGAACGTTCGGCCGACCGCGGACGTCGAGCGGATTAAAAAACTGCTTCAGGAGAAGAAGATCTCCGCGCTGACCTTTACCAGCTCATCCACGGTGCACAATTTTGTTGATATACTCGGCCAAAAAGAGTATAAAAAACTTATTGAAGGTGTAACCGTTGCCTGTATCGGCCCAATAACAGCGAAAACCGCCGAAGAATACGGCATGAAATCCGACATCATGCCAAAGGACTATACCATCCCGGCACTCGTCGATGCGATGGTGGCTTATTTTAAGGTAAAAAAATAAAAAACCATCGAGATCAAGGTTCAAAGACACGAAAAAGCCGTAGAGCCTTGGTGTCTTCGCAGTAATAACCAATTCAAATTAAGGAGAGAGAAGTGATTACAATTTCAGACGTTGCAGCGGACAAGATCAAGGAAATTCTTAAAGCCGAAGGTGTGCCCAACCATGCCTTGCGTGTGACGACGGCCGGCGGCGGTTGTGGTTGCGGCCCGTCCTATGAGATCATGATCGATGACAAGACCGGCGACGGCGACACGGTGGTTGAGAAGAATGGAGCAAGGCTTTTTGTCGATGTCTCGACTGCCAAGGTGCTGGAAGGGGCAGAGCTCGGATTTATTAGTGATAATCGCGGCGAGGGCTTTGCTATCGGATTTCCGAACGGCGCACCGTCCGGAGGGAGCTGCGGCTGCAGCGGCGGAGAAGAACCCAAGAAGAGCGGCGGGGGATGCGGTTCCGGCGGCTGCGGGTGCAGCTGATTCAATTGCGGAATACTGAGTGCGGAATGCGGAGTGAAACCCTAAGTTCGCATTCATCGGTGGTCAGATGAGATGATAAGGAGATTCCATGTTTGAGCCTTTATACCGGCCGAGAAGACTGCGGTCCAACGAGAACATACGGCGCATGGTTCGGGAGACAACGCTTTCCCCCGATGATCTCATCTATCCGCTCTTTGTCGTTCACGGCAAGGGTGTGAAAAAAGAGATCGTGTCCATGCCCGGGAACTATCAGCAGTCCATTGACAATATCGTGAAGGACTGTGAAGAGGTGACGAAGCTTGGCATTCCCGCGGTGCTTCTCTTCGGCATCCCCGAGCACAAGGACGAGGTCGGCAGTGAAGCCTATTCCGATGAGGGTATTGTCCAGCATGCGATCAAGGCGATCAAGAACAAGCTGCCCGAACTTGTCGTGATCACCGACGTCTGTCTCTGCGAATATACGAACCACGGCCACTGCGGCTTGATCAAGAACGGAGTGGTTCAGAACGACGCCACGCTCGAACTGCTTGCCCGGGAAGCGGTTTCCCATGCCAGGGCCGGCGCCGACATGGTTGCGCCGTCTGACATGATGGATGGCAGGGTCGGCGCCATCCGTGAGACGCTCGACAGTGAAGGTTATTATGATATTCCGATCATGTCCTATGCCGCGAAATATGCATCAAGCTTCTACGGCCCGTTCCGGGAAGCGGCTGAGTCTAATCCTCAGTTCGGCGATCGGCGATCGTACCAGATGGACGCCCCGAACAGCCGCGAGGCCATTCGTGAGGTCGCCCTGGATATCGATGAAGGCGCGGACATCGTGATGGTCAAACCCGCACTCGCGTATCTCGACATTATCTACCAGGTCAAACAGCAATTCAATCTGCCTGTCGCAGCCTATAACGTGAGCGGTGAGTACTCCATGATAAAGGCCGCGGCAAAGCTCGGATGGATCGACGGCGAACGTGCCATGATGGAGTCGCTCATTGCAATAAAACGAGCGGGCGCGGACATCATCCTCACCTATTTTGCCAAAGAGGCCGCGGCCCTATTGAATAAATAGTTCATACCATCGCTGATCAGGTGAAAGAGTACATTTTCTCAATTCGATTAACGAGATGGCTCGGACTGAGCTGTTTTCATCCCTCTATTCCATCTCCTTCGACTCCTTCCAACGGCTTCCGTAGAGAATATGGTTCTTCAAACAGTGAAAAGAATATTCCCGTTCAGAGAAGATATGGGAAAGACAGATTCATGACCTTTGCAAATTGCATCTTTATATCGTCTATTCCGTTTAAAATTTACTTAAAATCCGGACGTGTTTGTCTGAAATAAATCACTTATTTTAGAGCTTGACAAAACAAATCGATTACGCTAAAGTGCGTCAAAATAAACGGCAACTCAAAGTTACTCGTATGAAAAATTAGGATATTGACCGATAAATTGATTTTTGAAATACCGGGTGCGCTTTTGGTAGTGCGCCATTTTAATACGCCTGTTTTTGCGAATAAAGTATCCGCTTTTATCCCGATCAGGAAGAATTTGCAGTAAGCTAAAGAAGGCCGAGGGGGTATCTATTTTATAATTCAGCAGGATTCATTGTTTTCAGACCGTGTTTGTGGATACGCTAAAATAACACGCTGCCGGGATTTGTAAAACTCTCACCAACCACAAGAGAATCGCAATCCCTCTCGTTGTTTATTTTTTTATTACCAAAAAGGCCAAAGAAGCCCAGAGAAACCGAGCAATCTTTCACTCATAAGTTACGAGGTAACATCGTCTCGCAAACGGCAAGAACAATTCTGCAAGCTAAGTTAATTTCAGTTCTTCAATCAGGTATGATCAAGATCGATTTTTAGCGAAGGGGGTGAACAGTCAATAGAATAGAACCAACTATGGTGGTGAATGTTTAGACATATTAATTATTAAATCACTTAAGGAGGTATCTCGTCAATGAAGAAGATTCTTCTGTACGTTTTAGTGATGCTCTTCTTGACCGCTGGCATGGCTGTGGCAGCAGATGATGAGGAGTCGTGGATTGAAATCGGCGGTGATTACCGGCTCAGGTATGACAATTTACAAGGCACCGTGCACGATTACGTGCAGATTACCGATGCACAGCGATCACTTCAGGCCGTGCCCGGCTACGATGTCAAGAATGATAGCCTGTTTCTGAACCGTTTTGGACTCAATGTGAAGGCTCAGGCTACACAAAACATCTCGGTCAAATCTCGCATTCTTATGTACAAGGTATGGGGTCATCAGAGCATGGGGCCTGCTATGGGAGATTACTTCATGGACAGGGCATACGGCCCGTTTGACGGGACCATCGGCCACGTACCCGCCGATAGTTCGCTGTATTGGGACCAGGCCTATGCCACGTGGAGTAATGTCGGTGGAGCGCCTGTCTGGATAGCAGCGGGAAGAAGGCCTACCACCGGTGGCGCGCCGACGAATCTCCGGCAGAACCTTGACGCGGGAGACCCGGCTGGGTCCTCGGGCATCATGATGGACTATGCCTTTGACGGCGCCGTAGTCGGTTTTTCGCCGAAAAGCGACGCCATGCCGGGGGCCTATGCAAAGATCAGCTATGGCAAAGGTTTTGACAGCGGTTATGTGTCAAATACCAGCAATCAAAGCGAAGGTCTGTTTTTTGATCTGCCGAACACCCTCAAGGATACTGATTATATCGGCATTGATGTTGTTCCTTATAATTCAAACGATCTCCATATCGACCTTCAGGTCCAGAAGGGGTACCATATTTACAGCTCGTTCCCCGACCCGGACAAGGTGGGAATGCCGCCGACACCGAAAAAACAGGACACCGCAAATGTGGGCAATATTACCTGGTGGGGCGGGGTGATCATGGGCAAAGTGAGCAATCTCCATCTCTTTGCCTCTGTTGCTCAGAGCAAGGCGGAACCCAACGAAAATAATGTCGGCGGAGTCGGTCTGCTCTGGGACACCTATCATCCTGAATCCTATAATAACGGAAGAGATCTTGAAGGTTACGCTGTTTATGTCGGCGGACGGTTTGACATCACGTCCACCGGTACCAAGATCGGCGCTGAATATAACCAGGGGACACAATACTGGATTGGCCAGGTCCCGGCAGGAGATGACATCTGGACGAGCAAGCTCGGAACACGGGGCAAAGTCTATGAGGTATATCTCATTCAGGAGTTGAATCAGAAGCCAATTATGAAGCGAGGCAAGGCGTTCTTAAGGGCCGGCTATCAATATTATAAGTTCGATTATACCGGCAGCAACAACTGGATGGGAGCGCCCGTAAGGATTTCTGATCTCGATCTGACAAATACGGCGAATGCACAGGGACTTGCGCCTGTTCAAAGTGCAAAAGACCTCTACGTAACTTTTGACGTTCTATTCTAAACCTGAAGGAGGTATTTCGTAATGAAGAAGTTTCTTCTGTACGTTGCCATAATACTTCTCCTGACCGCAGGCATGGCTGCGGCAGCGGATCAGTCGTTGCTCGAAATCGGCGCTGATTACCGATTCAGGTACGACATTCTGTCCGGAAGAGTGCACGATCATATGTACATTAATCCACAAGGAAACCCGGCCGGTTCACCGGCATACGCAGTATGGAATAACTCCCTGATGCTGGACCGAGTCGGACTCAATCTTAAAGCCAATGCGACCGAAGATCTTGCGGTCAAGGCCCGTTTGATCATGTATAAGGTATATGGACATCAGTCCATGCAGCCTGTCCAATTCAATTATTTCGCAGACAGAACATACGGTCCGTTTGATGGGACCATCGGACATGTGCCTTCAGACGATATGCTCAAGGTTGACCAGGTCTATGCAACCCTCAGTAATATCGGTAGTGTGCCGATGTGGATCTCAATCGGAAGAAGGCCGTCCACAGGCGGAGTGCCGACCAACGTCCGGCTCAATTACGAGAAACAGGGCGTTGAAGGGGATATTGGCCTGGTAACGGACTATGCCTTTGATGGCGCAACAGCGGGTTATGCGCCGGTCATCACAGCCCTGCCCGGGTCCTATGCAAAGATCAGCTACGGCAAAGGGTTTGACAGCGGGTTTACCTCGTCGGCAAACACACTCAAAGATACTGATTTTATCGGCATGAACATTGTCCCCTACGATACGAACAATCTCTCAATAAATCTTCAGGCTCAGAAGGGTTTCCATTTTGTTGATCGGCCCGGCGATATAGCTCCCGTACCCAACAACAGCTATCACGATGAACCGTATGCCTGGATACAATCAATTCCTCCATCGGAAAACGTGGGCAATATAGCCTGGTGGGGCGGGTTGGTCATGGGAAAAGTGAGCGACTTAAATCTATTTCTCGCGGTAGCTCAGAGCAAAACCTATCCTACTGATGGTCAGGTTTCCGGAGCGGGTCTGCTCTGGGACACCTTTCATCCCGAGTCCAAGCAAAGCCTTGTCGGTTCCGCGATCTATCTCGGCGTACGGTATGACATCAAGTCCACCGGGACAAAGATCGGCGCTGAATATAACCAGGGCTCTCAATACTGGGTCGGTCTGGTCCCGGCCGCGGATGATATATGGACGAGCAAGCTCGGGACGCGGGGCAAAGTCTACGAGATATACGTCATCCAGGACCTGAATACAGAAGCCCTTATGAAGAATGCCAAGGCGTTCTGGAGGTTCGGCTATCAATATTACAAATTCGACTACACCGGAAGCAACAACTGGATGGGAGCGTCGGTCAAGATATCTGATCTCGACGTGAGAAATACGGTGAATGTGCAGCGTCTTGAACCTGTCGAATATGCAAAAGACCTCTACCTTGTCTTTGACGTCCTATTCTAAACCTGAAGGAGGTATTTCGTAATGAAGAAGTTTCTTCTGTACGTTGCCATAATACTTCTCCTGACCGCAGGCATGGCTGCGGCAGCCGATGAATCGTGGATCGAATTCGGCGGTGATTATCAACTCAGGTACGATAACCTGGTAGGCGAAGTGGTTGATCACACTGAATATGCTTCTAACGAGCCCGTACGCGCCCACAAAGTCTGGAATGACGCCATTTTTACCAACCGATATGGCATTAACATAAAGGCCAATCCGGTTGAGGACGTCTCGTTTAAACTTCGTCTCCAAATGTACAAAATATGGGGACATCAAACCTCGATGCCCATTCACGGGATGTACTTTGGTTCTCCGGGAATGCTTCTCCCGACAATGGATCAGGCCATGGGTCGCGTCCCTGGAGGAGGCGAGGTGTGGGCTGACCAGGCATACATGTCGTGGAGCAATATCTTCGGATATCCGGTCTGGTTCTCCATCGGTAGAAAACCATCAAGCGGTGGCGCGCCGGGCAATGTAAAACTGAATCTTGAAAAAACAGGATCAGCAGGTGTCCCGGGGAATCTGATAGACTCTGCATTCGACGGTTATACACTTGGCTGGGCTCCGGATATCGAGGCCTTACCGGGGTTCTTCATGAAGTATTGCCAGGGAAAAGGAGCTGATGGCGGTTATAACACCGGTTATTATAATAATCCGGACGGCTCAAGTGTGTATGGAAAATATGCCTCTGGTCACAATCCCTCTTGGTTTGAATACGACCGGGACACGGATTTCGCCGGCCTGATGACCACCTGGACCACTTCCCCTGAATTCCATGTCGAAACCTTGATCATGGGCGCGTGGAATATCATGGGTGCACCGTCCGACGGGATGAACTTCAAATACTTAAATTGGCCAAACGACGTTTCAATGGGCAATGCTAAATGGTGGGGTATGACAATAATGGGTAGACCAATTGACAATCTCAACATCTTTGGCTCTATTGGTCAGACCTTCTGGGAACCCAGTGAGAAGGACGAAGCTTTCGGCTTTGGCATGGTGTGGTTCCGTGATCACGTTGCAAGAGCCCGCCATTCCGGCACTGGTTGGTATATGGGAGGACGTTATGATATACCATCTACCGGCACAAAAATCGGCCTTGAATATAACGGCGGAACAAAATACTGGATGCCGTTTGTTCCTACCTCAAACGATATTTGGGGGAATAAACTCGCTACTCGGGGCAACGTGTATGAAATATACATCATACAGGAACTTGATGACAAGCCCGTTGCAAAAAGAGGCAAGGCATTCTTCCGAGTCGGCTATCAGTATTATTCATTCAAATACAACGCCCCACTGAACTGGCTGGAAGTGCCGAGACGGATAACAGACCTTTCCGTGAACGATACGCATGGTGAAGGAGATGTGTTTTTTGTACCGCTTAAAACCGCAAAAGACCTTTACATGATTTTTGACGTGCTGTTTTAACTATTTCAACCTATCGATACGGGACACCTGCCCCGCCTATGGCGGGGCAGGTGAAAACCGTAACCTTTTAACCCCATAAGATTATTATGTTTCTCAAATGCTGATTCGTAAGAATCCCTCGAAACGGTCATTCGAAGGCTGTCTTAGAGTATGAAGAGTTTCAGTTTGTCAACATTTTTTTTTACTCCCTTGATGATTGCTATGAGTGCAATAAATTTTACCTTGGTCAATTAATCGCTTCTATAAAATCTACGTTATGCTCTAGTGTAGTGCGTCCAACGCTTCTTTACATTTGACGTGTCACCCTGAACGAAGTGAAGGGTCTCATGTATTTGAAAGACGAGATTCTTCGCTTTGCTCAGAATGACAAGCAGAGTAAAGGGATTTATGACGCACAACACTGGATACCTTATGAGTTTACCTCCCTGAACCTTTACATCTTACATCTGAAAATATGCTCGCGGAAACATATTATACTTGACACAACCAGATAGATTGTTTAGAATGTCCGCAACTAATTACTCGGTTAAGGACTACATTATGCGGCATATTCTTCCATCGATTTTGTTCCTGTTTTTAACTTTTTCCGTCAGGGAAGCGGTCTGTCTTGAAACTGCTCCTCAAATCGGGAAACTTGCCCCGGAATTCTCACTCAACGACCTCAGCGGGAACAAAGTCAACCTCTCGGATTATAAGGGAAAAGTCATCCTCATTAATTTTTGGGCTACATTCTGCGTTCCCTGCAAGGCTGAAATGCCCTCTCTCAATAATCTCTTTCTTGCTTTTAAAAATAATGGCCTCATCGTGCTTGCCATTTCCACAGATGATTCAGAGAAACCCGTACAATCGTTTATCAAAGAGAAAGCCATAGCCTTTCCCGTGCTTATGGATAAGGACCAGGAGGTTTACTTTGATCTGTATGGGGTCCTCGGACTTCCTACGAGCTTTCTCATCGATCGGGATGGTATTATCAGAGAAAAGATTCGGGGCGAGCGGGTATGGGATGCCCCGGATATGAAAGAGAAAATAAGTATGTGGTTATCAAAAACCGATTCTGTCAAAAGTTCTATGAAACAGCGGGTGGACCCATGAAATGGTCGAGCAAAAACGGTTTGGCGACAGTAGCCGATGGCAAACGATCAGATATAAAGTCGCACAAGAATAAGCAACAGGCAA
>Ga0265292_1001118_pt1 | contig 25980 bp, 29 predicted proteins | sample Munlanlewell296A_FD_189080 | JGI IMG/M metagenome (GOLD analysis project Ga0265292, IMG submission 189080) | Leachate microbial communities from a municipal landfill in Southern Ontario, Canada - Leachate well 296A | ecosystem: Engineered > Solid waste > Landfill > Unclassified | place: Canada... | reverse complement strand
TAGTTAATCACTGAATCTGGTCCTTTCTCAATTATTTCGCATGGAATTGTAATATTATAATTTTCATAGGTAAATTTATATTCACTTTCAATAAGACAATAAGAGGACATAAGGGTTTTTGCTTCTTCTTCAAACACATTTTTAACATCAAGGGAATCTTTTAAAAAACTTCCAGCAGAACTTTTCAAAGCGGGTTGAAGAGTATCATGTTCTAAAGACCAGGAAACTATAAGAGAAAGATTCATAAGGAAAAGAGAAAGCAAAAGAATTATACTAAATAAAGTAATTGCTGTACCTCTAAGCACCCCCATTCAAATTACCTCGAGGGCTTAGTGAAAATTTTATATTTTCTCTTATGAAACCCATGAATGAATTAAATAAAATGAGTTTTTAAAAGTAATTAATTAACCTTGTGGTTATATAAAATGCAAGAGAATTAATTATCTTAGTAAAATCATATAATTTATTATAATTTTAAAATTAGAGTTATCTTAGTGAAATCAATTGAGGGTAAATAATTTATAAGTTATATATAGTCCAAGGTTGAGTTTAGATAATTGATAATCACATCCTTTCCAAAGCTTCTATTCTCTTATTTATATCTGGATGTGTGCTTCCCATATTCTTAAAAGGATTTGCGAAAAATAAAGGTGCAATTGCCTTGCTTACTCTCTTCTCTTTTGATTCAAGTCCATAATCCTGCTTTATTTTTTTCAATGCTCCAATCAAACCTTGAGGATATCTCGTAAATTTAACTGCAGTGGCATCTGCAGAATATTCGTGCTTTCTTGATATTGAAAGCTGAACAAAATAAACAACAATAGGAGCAACTATTGCAAGAACAATTCCTATAATCATAAATATTGCTCCCGCCTTATTATCACTATCTCCTCCACTTTTAAACCATAAACTTCTTAAAAAAATCTCAGATACTATTGCAATCATTCCAACCATAACAGCAACTAAAGTCATATATCTTATGTCATAATTTCCTATATGCCCCAATTCATGAGCCAAAACTCCTTCTAATTCTCTTTTATCTAATTTGCTCAAAGCTCCTTCAGTAACACATACTACAGAATTTTTTGGATTTCTCCCAGAAGCAAAAGCATTTATTTGATTGGAAGGCATAACATAAAGTTCTGGCATAGGCAATCCAGAAGCCAGAGTTAATCCTTCAACAATATTATAATAATCTTTATATTCCTGACGAGAAACTTTCTTTGCCCCTGCGCTTAAAACGGCTATTTTATGAGAATTATAATAACTAATTAGTATATAAGATATTGAAAATATAATTGCGATTATCATTATAAAGAAAAAATATCCTGAATCAAAAGCCATTGAAATTACATATCCAAACAAAAGAAAAACTAAGAATATAATTACAATCAAAAAGAACGACTTCCTCTTATTTTTGGAAATCTGATCCCTAAAATCTATTCTTTGATATTTATCCATAAAAAATAAAGTCAAAAAGAGTTTTTAAGAGTTATGGGAATTGAATAAAAAGGTTTAAATATACATATGTATACATAGATATACTCAAAGCAAAGTCAAATCAAGTCAAAGCGATAAGGCATGAAATGAACAGACACGGCACGGAGTGGAACGAACGAATGGAAACAACAATACGCTTGAATATTCAAACTAAAGAAGATTTAGATAAATTCAAGCAATACAAAAATGAAAGTTACAATGAATTAATTAGAAAATTAATTTACATTGCTATCAAATGCGAAGATGAACCAAAATTATCCCAAAAAACAATTAAGGAGATTAAAGAAGCAAGAGAAAGAATTAAGAAAGGAGAATTCTATACAGAAACAGAGGCAAAGAAAATACTCGGTCTGTAAAATGTATGAAATACAATTCGAGAAAAAAGCTTTAGATTTTCTGAATAAATTAGAATATAATGATAAAAAAAGAATTTGGGATAAATTACAAGAGTGCAAACAAGAACCTTTTAGATATCTCAAACATTTGGAACAGATTAAAGGTTATAAATTAAGGGTAGGAGATTACAGATTAATAATAGATGTCCAAGAAGATATTAAAGTCTTGCATATCTTGAAAATTGATAAAAGAGAAAGAGTTTATGATTAAAAATGTTCTTAAGATTAACCAAAACCCTTAAATAATGACAGTCAATTAATTTAAAATAAAGGGTTCTAAGAATTTCATATAAAAAGGATTATAAAAATGACAATTATTTCAGAGGCAAAACAATATTCAAGAAAAGAAATTGAAGACATACTCCATCCTCTTATTAAGGAATGGTTTTTTTCAAAGTTTGAAGATTTTTCAGAATCCCAAAGATTTGGAGTAATGAATATTCATAATAAAGAAAATATACTAATCTCCTCTCCAACAGGAAGCGGAAAAACCCTCACTGCATTTCTTTCAATATTAAATCAATTAATTATTCTTGCAGAAAAAAATGAACTCGATAAAAAAGTTTATTGCGTTTACATATCTCCTTTGAAGGCACTCTCGAACGATGTAAGAAAAAATTTAATTGAACCTCTCCAAGAAATAAATGAATTAGCGGATTCAAAAGGGATAAAATTACAAAAAATTATTGTTGGATTAAGAACTGGAGATACAACTCAATCTGAAAAAGCAAAAATGGCAAAAAATCCCCCACATATTTTAATAACAACTCCTGAATCTCTTGCAATAGTCTTAACAACAGAAAAGTTTGTTGAAGCATTTAAAGAAGTAGAATATTGCATTGTAGATGAGATACACTCTTTAGGGAACAAAAGGGGCTCTTTCTTAAGCTTAAATTTAGAAAGATTAAACAGCTTAACAAAAACTCTCTCAACTAAAATAGGATTAAGCGCAACAATTGAACCATTAGATGAAGTTGCTAAATTTTTGGTTGGAATTGCCGAAGATAGAAAAGTCTCTATAGCAAAAGTCCAAGCTAATAAGAAACTTGATTTAGATGTTTTAATTCCCACAACAAATATAATTTGGGAAAACAAACCTTATGTTCATTTATACAATTTAATTAATGATTTAGTTAAAGAGCACAAAACAACTCTCGTGTTTACAAATACCCGTTCAGCAACAGAAAGAGTTGTTAATTATTTAAAAGATAAATTTCCAGTAGATTATACAGATGAAAATATTGCGGCACATCATTCTTCTTTAAGCAAAGGACATAGATTCTTAATTGAAGAAAATTTAAGGGAAGGAAAATTAAAAGCAGTTGTTTGCTCAACTTCCTTAGAATTAGGCATAGACATTGGTTTTATTGATTTAGTAATTTTATTAGGAAGTCCAAAAGCTTCTTCAAGAGCTCTCCAAAGAGTTGGAAGAGCGGGACATAAATTGCATGATACAGCAAAAGGGAGATTCATTGTTATGGACAGAGATGATTTAATTGAATGTGCTGTAATACAAAAAGAAATGTATGAAGGAAGAATAGATGATATACATTTTCCAAAGAATGCATTAGATGTTCTTTCACAAACAATTTTCGGAATGGCTATAAACCAACCCTGGAAATTAGAAGAATTACTTAATTTAATAAGAAAAAGTTATTGCTATAGGGATTTAAGCAAAGATGATTTTCTTTCAGTAATAAGTTATTTATCAGGAGAATATGATTTAGAAAAAGATAGAGTTTATGCAAAAATATGGTATGATAAAACAACAAAAGAAATAGGCAAAAGAGGAAAATTAGCAAGAGTTCTTTATATGACTAATTTAGGAACAATTCCAGAAGAATCATTTGTAACAGTAAAAATACAAACGGGAGATAAAATAGGAGTAATTGATGAATCTTTTATGAACAGAATGCATAAAGGAGATGTCTTTGTATTGGGAGGAAGCAAATATTCTTATCTTTATTCAAAAGGTATGAATCTTTACGTTAAACCTGCTCCTGACAAAAATCCAACAATCCCCTCGTGGTTTTCAGAAACCCTTCCCTTAAGTTTTGATACAGCATTAGAAATTTCAATATTAAGAAAAGAATTAAAAAAAATGTTTATTAAGAATATGAAAAAAGAAAGTATAAAAGAATTCATAAGAGAATACACATATACTTCTGCACAAGTTTCAGAAGAAATTTATGAATATTTTAATCAACAATTTGGTTTTTCAGAAATTCCAGATATTGATACAATAACAATAGAAAAATATACAGATGAAAGAGATGATAAGAAATATGTTTTAGTTAATTCTATGTATGGTAGAAGGGTTAACGATGCATTATCAAGAGCTCTTGCATATTTGGTAGGAAACTCAAGAAATCTTTCAAAAAGAGATGTTGAAGTTGGAATCTCAGATAGGGGATTTTACATATCCTCTGAAAATTCTAACATTGAAAAAGCATTTGAAAAATTAACCTCAGAAAATATAGAAGAAACATTAAAAGAAGCAATTGAAAAAACAGATGTTTTGGCAAAAAAATTCAGGCATTGTGCAACAAGAAGTTTAATGATATTAAGAACATACAAAGGAAATACAAAATCAGTAAAAAAGCAGCAAATGAAATCTCATTTCCTAATTTCGAGCGTTAGAAAAATATCGCAAGAATTTCCAATATTAAAAGAAGCTAAAAGAGAAGTTCTTGAAGATTTAATGGACATTGAAAAAGCAAAACTTGTATTAGATTGGATACATTCTGGAAAAGTTAAATTAAGTTACAACAACGTAAAAATACCCTCTCCTTTTTCTCTTAATCTCCTTCTTCAAGGACATTTGGATTTAATGAAAATAGAGGATAAACAAGATTTTCTTCAAAGAATGCATAAGGTTTATTTGCAGGAGATAGAAAGAAAGCACAATCCAGAAGAATTTAGTTATGATGAATTTTTGGAGGAAACGGGGAAGGAATAATCTTCAATTGTAATTATCGCAGTAATTTTAATTATTAACATATTATTCATTTTAATAATTATCTCGAGTAAATTATATAAAGACACAATTATCCTAATAAAATCACAACATTGATATTCTATTAATTAATATTGTTAGTATTATAATTTAATAAAACGACTGTTGCAGATAATTATATCTCCCAATCTAAATTATATAATTTTACATCATAATTAAACTCTTTATAAAAACTTATTTATATCTATTATACAATTAAATAATACAATGAAAGATAATAAAGATTTCATATTCCTCTCAAAAACTCTCTTCTTTCCAAAGCAAGGAATTCTTGTAATTGGAGATTTGCATTTAGGTTACGATTCAATGCTAAAGAATCAAGGAATAAACATTCCATTTAATCAGCTTGAAGAGACAGAAAAAGAATTGAGTATAATTCTTCAAAAAATAAAAACAATTTATACACTCAAAAAGATAATTCTATTGGGAGATATAAAACATCATTTTCATTTTCAACAAGAGGAAATATCAGATTTGAGGAATTTTTTAAGGTTTTTGGAAAAATTCCTTCCAAAAGAAAATATTATTCTTATTAAAGGAAATCATGATACATTTACATTAAAAGACTGCAATTTAAAAGATTTTTATATTGAAGGCAACCTTGCTTTCACCCATGGAGAAACCCCTTTCCCAGATTTATTCAATAATAAGAAAATAAAGACAATTGTAATGAGTCATATTCATCCCGCAGTTTTAATTAAAGATAAGACAAAAATAAAAAAAGAAAAATATAAATGCTTTTTAGTGGGAAAATACAAAAGAAAGCAAATAATTATCCTGCCCAGCTTCTTCAGTATAACAGAGGGTTCAGAGATAAATGAATATTCCAAGAGAGAAAAATATAAGCAAATCGTTCCTAAAGACAAACTAAAATCATTTGAGACTTATGTTGTAGGGAAGAATGAGGTTTATGATTTTGGGAAATATGGGAGATTGGTTTAATCTCTAATTTAGACTTTCTGAATAAACTAAGATATAATGATAAAAAAGAGTTCTTGGTTATCACTTATAAAGGGTCCAAAAAGTTTAAATAGAATTTTTCATTCTTTTTTATTGAATAAAAAGAGAAAATGGAACAAAAATTCTTATCAATAAATGAAGCGTCAAAATGGGCTACCGATTATTTAGATAGACCTGTAACTCCTTCAAATATTAGTTATTTGATACAATATGCAAAAATTAGAAAATGTATGGAACAATTAACTATAAAGATTGATATAGAAGAATTAAAGGAATATTATGATGAAAATATTATTAAAAAACAAAATCAATGGAAGAAGAAACTTGGAGGCGACTTGGATTGGGGTTTGTCTTTTGCTCATTTAAGAGAATCTGATACTACAAAACATGTCCATAGATTACATCCTTACAAAGGAAAATTTATTCCTCAATTAGTAGAATATTTTTTAGATTCTCATTTAAACGATTATAAGAAAGAAGTATTTTTCAAGAGAGGAAATATAATCCTTGATCCTTTTATGGGAAGCGGAACAACATTAGTGCAATCATCTGAATTGGGATTGCATTCTATTGGTATTGATGTTTCTGACTTTAATTGCTTAATTTCTAATGTTAAGATTGGAAAATATGATTTATCTTTATTAGATAAAAAAGCTAGAGATATTTGTTTTAAGACAAGAGAATTCAGTCAAGAAGTTTTTGATGATTCCTTTGATGAACAATTAAAAGAAAAATTAAATGAATTTAATAAAGAATATTTTCCTAACCCAGAATTTAAAAGTAATATTTGGAAAGGCATAATAAGTAATGAAGAGCAATATGGAGAAGAAAAACTTAAACAATTTCTTAAAGAAGATAAAGAATTTTTTGAAAAGAATGGAACAAAAGACAAATCAAACTTATTGAATGAGAAAGAGATGAATAGTTTTCTAAGTAAATGGTTTTCAAAGAGAGTAAGACAGGAATTATTTTATTATATTAAACTTTTAGATAAAGTTAAAGATGAAGATTTAAGGAATGTCCTGAGAATTATTTTAAGTAGAACAGCTCGTTCTTGCAGAGCCACAACACATTCTGATTTAGCAACTTTAACAGAACCTCAAAATGGACCATATTATTGCAGAAAACATAAAAAATTATGCACGCCAATAAATTCCATCGTTAAACACCTAATAAGATATACTTACGATACAATAAATAGATTGAATGAGTTTTCAAAATTAAAAAAGAATGTTTTTAGTAGTGTTATTCATGGAGACTCAAGAGAAACAGATATATTTAAAGAGATTAAAGAAAAAAATCCAGAATTTTACAAATTATTAGTTAATAAAAAAATAGATGGGGTTTTTACTTCTCCGCCATATGTCGGTCAAATAGATTATCATGAACAACACGCTTATGCTTATGAACTTTTTGACATCCCAAGAGAAGATAATAAAGAAATAGGTCCTTTATTTAAGGGACAGGGACAAAAAGCAAAAGACGAATATGTTGAAGGAATAAGCAAAGTTTTCATAAATATAAGTAAATTTATTAAAGAGGAAGGAGATTTTTTTATAGTTGCTAATGATAAATATAATCTTTATCCAATTATTGCAGAAAAAAGCGGATTAAAAATTGTTGAACAATTTAAGAGACCCGTTTTGAATAGAACAGAAAGAGACAGGCAACCTTATGCAGAGATAATATTTCATATGAAAAAGAAATAATAAATTTTATAAAATATCTTTGGAAAAATCTGGCATTTCTAATGTTTTTTTAATTCCCGCTCTAGACAAATAAGAATTATAATCCCATATGCCTCTTCCAGAACTCCCATAACTATCATTAATTATCTTCCCTAATTGGTATTGAAACTTGTTTATCGTCAAGTCATTCATTTTTGGGATTGGAATGTACATTCTATATCCATCAACTGCTACGAGAAAAACTTTTTTGATTAATGAAGAATTATAAAATATTCTATGATAAGAAACATATGCCTTTGGATCTGGAAATTTTTCTACCCACCCTTCTTCAAATTCCCTTCTATCTTCAAAATCATCTCTTTTGATTGTAAGATTTGTATCTTTCTTAAAAGTGTAAGTTCCTTCTGTATCATCAAAAATCCAATCTTCCACATTAGACTCCATAATTTTCTGGATAATTGATTTTAAGGAAGATTGTCTTTCTATAAAATGAGGAAAATGTTTTTCCATTAAATCTGGATATTCTGCTAGTATTAAACAAATATCTTCCCAGAATAATACTTGAACAGAAAATTTATTTCCACTGACCCTTTCAGAGTCCAAAATCCTAAATTCTTCTTGCAGTTTTATATCTCTTTCAGAACCAATAGTAAAAATAAATTCTTTTAATGGGGGTTTAAAATTTTCTGCTTTAGTAATTTCTTCTTTAACCTCTGCAAATGTCATGTTCTTGTTCTTGCATTGAACGCCACAATAATCTCCATTAAATTTTGATGGTTTACCAAAAATATCAACTCCATTCTGTTTTTGTCCAGAACGACCATTTCTAGTTACATAATCGCTTTTCCAAATTTTTTTGATAATATCTGCAGAAATATCTTCAAATTCATCCCATGATTTAGGTATGGGGAATTTAGAAGTTACAAAAGTTGACATAATCAAATCCCAATACTCATCTTCTCCTCAGCAACTTCTTTAATCTTTTTTTGTATTTTTTCTTTAAACTCTTTTCCTACTTCGTCAAAAATATCTAAGACTTCTTTATATGTTCCTTTTCCACCCAAAAGTTCCCAGAATTTCTCAGCAACATAAAGCTCTTTTTCTTCATCCAAATAACCTTGCATAGTAAATCTGCTATATGGTTCTGGATAATATGGATTATATGGAATTGCTAAAAGAGTATTAACTTTTTTTTTCCTTAATGCAACCCATTGCAAAAGTTTTTCTTTTGATTTAGCAAAAACATCAATATTTGGCTTAGCTGTTTTTATTTCAATGTAATATTCATCATTTCCTTTTTTCAAGTATAAATCTGCTCTAACTTTTATTTTTCTTCCTGTTTTTGATTTGCATTGCAGTATCTCTTTTATCTCTTGTTCTTTATTTGCCTTTCTTGTTTTATTTTTGATTTCTTGCAATATCTTGGATATTGAATCATTTTCATCATTAGATATTTCTCCCTCAACATCATAACCTGTTTTTGCAATATCAAAATTTGACTCTGAAATTATCTTTGCAACTTCTTCATAAATAGACATACCTAATGTTGTTAATAACGATTGAATAAAGGAATATGATGCAACTTTTTCATTGTCTTGCATTAGTTTTGCCAAAAAGGGCATTGAACTTGTCTCTCTTGCATAATTTTTTAACTTTTTGTCTATTTTATATCGTAACAATTCTTTAATTTGCTTTACTTGTTTATCTGTCAAAGTCATAATCTTAATCAACTTTTAATCTTTAAAAATTCTTTCTACTCCCTAAAATCTCTTTAAAACTCAACCTTAACAGCCTTCCTTACGACAAATTAACTTCGTTAATTTGGAGTCTGCAAAAACCTTAAAACTTTGCTTGTATAGGTTTTCTTTCAGCCTCAGCAATCTGTAAGTATGTCTTCTCTTTAAATCCAAACGTTCCCGCAAACATATTTCCTGGGAAAGTCTTACAACTATTATTGTAAGATAGAATTGAATCATTGTAAAATTGCCTTGAATAAGCAACTCTATCTTCAGTTGTAGCTAACTCTTTTTGCAACTCCAAGAAATTTGTATTTGCCTTTAAATCAGGATAACCCTCAGCAATTGCAAACAATTTTCCTAAAGCACTTTCAAGTCCTTTATCTGCTTTAATCTTTTCTTCAACACCCTTTGCCCCAACAAGCGCCTTACGAGCATCCGTTACTGATTTTATAGCCTGAGTTTCATGCTTTGCATAACTCTTAACGCTCTCTATAAGGTTTGGAATTAAATCCGCTCTCCTTTTCAACTGAACATCAATTTGTCCTAAAGAATTTTCTATTCTATTTGAAAGAACAGTAAATCTGTTATAATAGCCTGCAAATATAATAATTAACAACGCAACTACTGCAATTAAAACCCATATCCCTAATCCTAACATGAATAAGAAAATTGGATTATATTTATAAATCTATTGAAAGAGTTAAATTAAATGTCAAAAAACATATCAACAAAAGCTTTATATAGCAGTTATAGTTACTATATAAAATGGAAAAAACAACAATACAAATTAATTTAGAAACTCTTGAAAGACTGAAAACTATTAAAAATTTTGAAAGACAATCTTATGATGATGTTTTAAACAATTTAATAGACAATTGTGAAGAAGATAGCCTAAGTGAAGAAGAAATTGAAGATGTAAAAATTGCATTAGAAAATGTTAAAAGAGGAAAAATAAAACCTATAGAACAAGTTGCAAGAGAATTAGGGATAGTACTTAGATAAAATGTATTCTATTCAAATTGAAAAGAACGCGGAAAATTTTCTAAAAAAATTAAATAAAGAAGATTCGGGGGTAATACTAAATAAAATTTACTCAATAAGAGAAAATCCATTCAGGTATCTTAAAAGATTACAAAGTGAAAAATTATGGAGATTAAGAATTGGAGATTACAGAGCAATAGTTGATGTTATTATTTCCATGAATAAAATTATTGTAATTAGAATTGGCCACAGAAAGAACATTTATGATTAAATTTTCAGAATCGCAAGAAAGACGTCGTTAAGTTACCAAAAACCGAAACGTTTAAATAATTTGGACAATTGTTCAAATTATGATTACAATGATAAAGACAGGACATAGTAAGATACTAAGACTTTTTTATGAAGATAAAAAAGCAAGTTTACATTTAAGAGATATAGCTAGGAAAACTAAATTATATCCAAATAGCGTTACAAGATTCTTAAACCAACTTGAGAAAGAAGGAATATTAACTTTTCAAAAAGATGGAAATCTTAAAAAGTATAGGATTAAAAAAAGTGAGAAACTATCAAACATTTTCACATCATTTGATATTGAAAGATTAAATAAACTTCCACTAGCAAGAAAAAGAGCTATAAACTACTTTTTGGATAAATTACACGAAAAACCAATTATGGTTCTATTGTTTGGTTCAACAGCAAAAGAAACATTTAGAAAAGACTCTGATATAGATTTGCTTTTGATAGTTAATAAAAAAATAGACATTGAAAAAGCTAAAGATTATGTAGACGCCCAGATAGGAATTAAGATTAATTGCTTCCAAATAACCTATGAGGAGTTTAAAAAAGAAATAAAACTTAAAGAGGATAAAGTTATTCAATCATCTTTAAAGACAGGATATCCTATATTTAATCAAATGTTATTTTATGAGGTATATCTAAATGGAGATTAAAGTTTTAAGAAAGTTAATAACAAATCCTTTACTTTTGAATAAAAGGATAAAGTTCTATGAAAGTAAAAAGATTATACAAAAAGTTCCGTTGGATTTAGAGGAAATTAAAGGGCATATTTTAAAATCAGAGCATAATCTAAAGTTTGTATTAGATAATATGAAGTTAGGCTATTATGACTGGTGCATAACTGGTTGTTATTATGCTATTTATCAAATTGCATTGGCTTTGATAAGAGCAAAAGAAATTTATTCAAAAAACCATGATGCTACTCTTTGTTTATTAGCAAGAGAGTATTATCAAGAAGGCATAACCAAAGAAGATATAGAATTAATTAATATCTTTTTCTTAGATTATCAAGACTTATTGATTTATGTTCATACGAAAGATAAAAGAGAGGAAGCATCTTATTCATCAAAATATAACTTTGATAAAGACAAAGTTGAAGAATTAAGGCTTAAAACAATTGATTTCATAAACAAGGCAAGAGGAATATTAGACATCAAAATAAAACAATAATCTCTATCTTGGAGGAAAACGTCACTGAGTTAATTTTTAGGATTAACTAATCATAGGGGCATTTTAGAGAGTAAAACAGGCGGATGGAGAAATCGGGATTATATTTATAAACTTAACTAAATTAAAGCAATAAAATGGTAAAAATAAATAAAGAAAAATGTATTGGATGTGGTGCTTGTGCTTCAACATGCCCAGAAGTTTTTGTTATGGATGATGATGGAAAAGCTAAAGTAAAAACAAATGCAAAGAAAGACGCAAAATGCATAAAAGAAGCGATTAAAAATTGTCCTGTTGAAGCTATATCTAAATAAAATTAAATTATTTATAACAGCTTTCTATTATTTTTAAATTATGAGCAATATTAACAAGGTTAGAGATTATAATAAATTATATGATTTTACCGATATAATTATCTCCCCAGAGAATTAATTATCCTCTAAATACCCAACATTACCCGACTATTAATTATTTATATTATACCTCAACTCTATAATAATATTAAAACTGTTACAGATAACTATATGATTTTATCAAAACAATAAAGGTTTTGTCCCAAAACCTTTATTAATATACAAAATTTAATTCATTTATGCTTCAAAAAGAGGGCAACAAAAGTAATTCTAACGAAAAACCTGATTTTATAAAATGGTTTTCTGAAATAGGAAAAGATTCAGGAAAGATTGTAGGAGGAAAAGGGGCAAATTTAGGAGAGATTTACAATATGAAAGTTCCTGTCCCTCCAGGATTTGTCATAACTGCTCAATCTTATGATTATTTTATAGAAAATTCCGGATTAAAAGATAGAATACAAAATCTTTTGAATAAAATTAACTATGAAGACACTCAATTATTAAATGATGTTACAGAACAAATAAGAAAATATATTGTTGAATCAAAATTTCCTAAAGATATGGAAGAAGAAATAATAGAAGCCTATGAAAGTTTAGGAGCGCGGGATTTAAGTTCTGTTGGGGGTTCAGCACTTGATATACTTAATAATGCTCAGGAACCTCTATTCGTTGCTGTTCGTTCATCTGCAACAACAGAAGATTTAGCAAAAGCGAGCTTTGCAGGACAACAAGATTCTTTCTTAAATGTAAAAGGAAATCAAGAACTTCTCACTCACATAAAAAAATGCTTTGCATCATTGTTTACTCCTCGTGCAACATATTATAGAAACAAACAGGGATTCAAAGATGTTCGTGCAAGTCTTGCAGTAGTGATTCAAAAAATGGTTGATTCAACAAAATCAGGAGTAATTTTTTCAAAAGATCCAAGCTATAAAAATGATAATATAGTCATGGAAGCTGTCTGGGGACTCGGGGAAGGAATAGTTTCTGGAACAATTACCCCCGACAAATATATTGTAGGAAAAAATATGGAAATAATTGACATAAAAGTTTCTGACAAAAAAATAGCTATGACAAGGGATTCTTCAGGGGGGAAAACAACTATCAAATTGAGAGAGGAAAAATCAAAACAACAAGTTCTCACAAATAGCGAAGTTATAAAATTATCAAACATAGCTCTTGAACTTGAAGAGCATTACAAAAAACCTCAAGATATAGAATTTGCAATTGAAGGGGATGAAATATATATAGTTCAAACAAGACCCATAACTACAATAGAAAAAAGAATTGATGTAAAAGATTCTGGAAGCATAAATGGAGAAATTATTCTTGAAGGATTGGCAGCTTCTCCGGGAATAGCTTCGGGAATTGTTAAAATAATTAAAGACTTGAAAGATTTGCCAAAAATAAAGCAGGGAGATGTTTTAGTAACAAAAATGACAAATCCAGATATGGTTGTTTCAATGCAAAAAGCATCAGCAATTGTTACAGATGATGGAGGATTAACTGCACATGCAGCAATAGTTTCAAGAGAAATGGGAATTCCTGCAATTGTTGGAACAAAAAACGCTACTGAAAAATTAAAGGAAGGAGAAATTATAACTGTTGATGGATTTTCTGGAAAAATATACAAGGGGAAGATTGCAGAAAATCAAAAAAAGGTAGTAGAACAAGTTACAACAAAAACAAAGACAAAAATAAAATTAATGGTTGATCTTCCAAGTTTTGCCAAAAGAGCTTCTGAAACAGGAATAAGATCTGTGGGTTTAACAAGAATGGAAGGAATAATATCAGAATCTGGAAAACATCCAAATTATTTTATTGAAAAAAATAATATAAAAGATTATGAAGAAATAATTTTCAAGGGAATAAATCAAATAGCAGAATATTTTGATGAAATATGGGTAAGAACTTCCGATATAAGAAGCGACGAATTCTCACATTTAGAAGGAGCACCAAAAGAAAAAGAAGCAAATCCTATGCTCGGGTTTCATGGAATAAGATTCAGCTTAAAAAATATAGAAATGTTTAAGGCAGAATTAAATGCCTTGAAGAGAGTTAGTGAATCTGGAAAAGATATAGGAATAATTCTACCCCAGGTTATACTTGTAGAAGAAGTAAAAAAAGTTAAAGAAATACTAAAAGAAATAAATTTTAAAAATGCAAAATTAGGAATAATGATTGAAACTCCAGCAGCAGTTCAAATAATAAATCAATTATGTGATGAGGGAATAAATTTCATTTCTTTCGGAACAAATGATTTAACTCAATATATGCTAGCTGTTGATAGAGGAAATGAAAAAGTTCAGGATTTATACGATGAAATGCATCCTTCTATTCTTTATCAGCTTGAATATGTGATAAGAGTATGCAAGAGAAGAAATGTAAAAACAAGCATATGCGGGCAAGCAGGAAGCAAAAAAGAGATGGTAAAATTCCTTGTTGAAAAAGGGATTGACAGTATAAGTGTAAATGCAGATGCAGCGCATGAAATAACAAATTATGTTAAAGAAATAGAAGAAAGTATTGTAAGAGGTACTGATAAAGAACCAAGAAAATATAACCCAAAAGATAGCACAAGTGAAGAGGAAGTTCCCAAAATAAATGGAATAGAAAAATTGCGTCAAAGAAAGGGTCAATAATCCTTTCGGTAAATATTTATAAATATTTAATTCCTGTATAAATAGTAAAAAAGAGCATGGAAAAAAAGAGTGTGGAAAAAAAGATAGCAGAGAAGAAGATAGTGGTAAGTGAGAAAGTTAAAAACAAACCTTCAATAAGAAGACCGGTTAAAAAAAGTGATTCTAATCCATCTCAAGAAATTTTAAATGCAGAGAAAATCCTAATAGACAATTTTGTATCTTTTCAAAAAGTTATGATTAATCTATCCATAAAATTTGACAATCTTGCAAATCAAATATCAAGACTTCTTGAATTATTTGAAATATCTGCAAAAGCACTTGCAGAAAAGGATTTTGATATAGAAAAAAATAATAAAGAAAATATGAAGATTCTTGAAAAAATAGAAAATGTTTTAGAACAAAATAAGACAATAGCCAGAGGGTTAACATTAATGCATGATAGAATAAATGAACCTCAAAATCCTTCTTCTCAAATGCTCGAGCCAAGAACTCTTCCACTACAAAGATTGCCATTTAAACCTATTCAAAAAACTTTTTCAATTGAGGGAATTTCTGAAGAATACCATAGACCTATTTCACAAGAGGAACAATAATTCCATGAGAGAAAATTTTGTTTTAACAAATGACATAAAGAAAAAATTAAATCTCATGCATTTTAAGAGATTCTTTTTATTGGAATTCACAAGACAATTAATAAAACATTCTGAGTCTCCCGAGATTCTTGAGTTACAAGCAATTTTAGAAAGAGAAAAAAGATTTGAAGAAAATAGAGAAAAGATAAGGGAAACAATAAAAGTGAGGGAGATAGAAAGGATAAAAGGAGAGGAAAAAGGACTTTCAAAAAACCTTTCAACAAATGCCAAAGAAATTGAAGGAAGAGAAACAAAAAAAATACATTCTATTGTGCACGCTCCTATTGGCATGTTTCAAACACAAGAAAATCCTCAATTTAATCCTTTTGATAAATCATTCAAAGATGATTCTTTAAATAAACCTCAAAAAAATAATCCTTTAAATAATCCTCCAAGAAAGATAAATCTCTCAATACCAGAATCAAAATTTCCCATGCATATTCAATATATAAAACCAGTTCCTATGAACAAAGAAATTGAATTAGGGGAAATAAATGCTTTAATAAAAGATTATAAAGTAAAAGTAATCGAATGTTACGGACCAGGGGAAAATCTTATAGTCCAAGGGGATATGGGAGTAAAAAAAACAAGTATAATTTTAGATAAAGAGGGTATAGATAGAATCATACAAAGATTTTCGAAAGAAACAAAAATACCAATTCAGGAAGGAGTTTTTAAAGTTGTTGCGGGAAAATTAATTTTTTTAGCTATAATATCTGGCATAGTAGGTTCAAAATTCATAATAAAAAAGATGCTTTATGGACAATCACAAAGTTACAGAATGTAATTAGAAGGAATAGCAATTAGTTATCTGTCAGAGTGGATTTCAATTAAGTTGTAATGTTAAAGTAAACTTAGAAGCTATAATAAACTATATGATTTTACTAAGATAATTAAATAAAATTCAGAAATTATAACTTTTATTAAACTCTTCCATATTTTTAGGAGGCATTTCCTTTCTTGATACAGAATTAGCTATATCTTTAAGGAATTTTATCCTGTCCTTCTCCATCTGAACATCTAAAGTTTCTTTACTTAAGGAAGAATCATAAGAATATTCCACATAATATTTGCTAAAATTATATCCTATAATAATTCTCTCTTTAAATAGTTCTGATTTTGTATTTTCAAGTGTTATATTTCCAAATTCATTTACAAGGATTTCCTTTTCTTCAGGGGTTAAAAAATCTCCAATATCTTCAAAAGAAAAATTAATGCTTTTGTTTATTGTTTGGTTTATTTCAATAATACTTTCATTTAATTTATTTACTTCAATAGAAGTTATATTTGATTCTTCGCTCTCTTTAATATCAACAATTGTTTCATTTGAAGTTGTTTTTCCTTCTTCCAAGAGAGTTGTTAAGTGAATAAGTTCATTTTCTCCATAAACTAATTTGATAATTAAATCCCCTTTTTCCAAGGATAAATTTAAATTGGATAAATCTAAAGAAATCACTTTCTCTTTATTTCCAATATAATCTTTTCCATAACCTTTCTCAATCTCTGAATAATCCGTAGTTACAATTGCATTGCTTCCCTCAAATTTTAAAGAAACGATATTATCTTCCAATTCCTTGCCATTCGTTTTAACACTCTTTGGGATTAATTCTGCTGTTTCTCCTTCTTTCAACTCATAAATAAAAGGTTTATTTTTAGAAGTTACTCCACCAATTTCATTTTCAAGATTCATAGAAACCATACCAGTTAATCCAAAAAAGGAAGCAAAAAATCCTCCTGAATTTTTAACTACCCCCCCTGTAATTGGTGAAGTAGAACTCGCTTCTGTTGTTGTTTCGGGCGCGGGTTCTATTGGAATGCTTTCAATACTCTCACTTGGAATAACTTCTTGAGTTGTTTCTACACTAACAATTTCACTGTTAGGTATAACTTCTTCAGAAATAACTTCATTGCTAGATACATTTGCTTCTGAAATAACTTCAGGAACTTCTGTAATATTTTGAGGAATTTCCTCTGGAGTTGTCTCTCCACCTGCACCCGATTCACTATAAACTTGAAGAACAAATTCAACGTCAGGATAAATTACCTTCTCACCTTCAATTCCATAACCTAAACCCTCTCCTTGAATTTCCTTTCCATAAGCATAATAATTTCCTTCCAATGATGTTTCATCCAAGACATTTTTCAGAATAAATTCGTAAGTTTTTCCTGAATTCTCAATAACAACTTTTGAAGATTCTGGAATAAGTTCCCCTTCTTTAAGAGAAAATTTCAGAACTCCCTCAAGGGATTTTCCAGCTTCATAAGAGGTATCCACCCCCAAAACAACTCCCCCCGTAATTTTATTGTGGTTTGAAAAAGCAAAAAAATAAATTAAAGCTGCCATCAAAAAAATTCCAGCAAAGATAAATAAAATTTTTTTATAATTTCCCCATTCAATTCCTTTAGAACCATAATACTCAGATATTACTTTCCCGTCAACTCTTTTGCTGTGATAAATATACGGACCATAAAGCTTTCCATTCTTTTGAATATATTTTTTATATGCCATTTTTTAAGCAATCAATCAACACAAAAGAGTTATTTAAAGTTTTTTGCGATTATACTTTAGTGGATTAGTTAGTCTTAATTTAATATTTAGGTTCCAATAAATGTAAATAATTAAATTATGCTCTAAACTTTAACTTCTTTCCAAACTAAATCAATAGCATTAAAATATTTTCTTGTGAATTCAACAATTTTTTTTATAGAAAAAGGTTTGCAAGTGTAAGTATCAACTGTGAATAAAGGGGGATTTGTCGGATAACTATAAAAATGTGCACCAGAAGTTTTCCAATGTATCCATCCACTTTCTCCCATTTTATGGGCAGTATCTGTATAAGGACCAGATAAGACTTTCATATTTGTAACCTTAGCTAATTCCAATAAGTATTCTTTAATTTGTTTTTGCCCAACTATTCTTTTGGTTGTTCCTTCCATAATTAATCTCTGTCTTATTAAATTTGGAGCCAAATTTTTCCATTTCATAAAAATTTGGAGTAAATTTTATTAATAAACTTATCTAAAAACCAATTTTATACACACAGTATTGCAATTAACTCTTGAAATAAAAGCCATTTATTTAAAGTTTTTCAAAAATTATTCTGTAGAAATCTCAACTAAATTAATTACATCTTTAATAACTATATTTCCTTCTGTTTTTACATAAATGGATATAACATCTCCTTTTTCAAAATTAACAACACCAAGAGATTGTGTATCATAATCTTTCTTAACTCCTACAGAATCTCCCAATATAGTATTTCTGAAACCAATTGGTTCTCCATTCACATATATTATTATCTCAACGCTTCCTTCTCCAATTGAACTTAAAATTTCGAGATTTGTTGAAAGTCCAGTTATGCTTCCTTCTCTCATCATCACATATCCCTTTTCAAGGCTTCCTTCAACTCCTGTTGCTGTTTTCAAGAAGTTAGATTCCTTCATTATTTCATTATATCCAAAGTTTAAAAGCATCATTTTTGATACTTCACTTGAAGGTTTTTTGTATTCGGCTATATTCTCATCAGAAGCTGTCAAAACAAAAAGAGGTTTATCTGTTCCGTAATCTACTTTGTAAATAGCAATATTTGTTGCATCTATCTCCCCCAATTCAAGTTGAGCAGGCAAATCTTTAAGATTAACTTCTTCTACAGACTGAATATCGCTTTCATTAATTCCCCTTTTCTCAGCAATATTACTAACTATCTTTTTAGCATCTTCTGACAATCCTATAGATTCTGCAAAAACTCCAGATGCCATTAAAAAAATCATTACAAAAACTACACCAATAATCAGCCCTTTCGTTCCTCTTTTCATTTTACTTGTTAAATGATAAAGCGACAAATTTTATATTCGCCCTTTTCATAAAATAGATAAGATAAAAGATATATTTAAAGATTGCTATATAATTTAAAAACAAAAGAAAACTAAAAATAAAATGGAAGACAATATAACAAAGGAAAAGATAGAAAAATATTTTAAATTGACAGAGACAGCTCTCAAAGAAGCCAAGAAAGATATAATAAAAGGAAAGGAAGTTCATGCTAAAGAAATAATTAATATGGTTGAAAATTACCTTTTAGATGCGAGGCACTTTGAAAAAAAAGGGGATTATGTAAACTGCTTCGCAGCACTGAATTATGCTCACGGATGGCTTGATTCTGGTGTCAGATTGGATGTTTTTGATGTTAAGGACGATAAGCTTTTTACTGTGAAATGAAATGGTAAAAAAAGTAAATTTAAATAATAGTTTGTATAATCTATAAAATGGGATGGAATCACCCAAATCCAATTTATATGTATCCTCGAAGGAAAAAAAGACCTCAATGTAATAAATGTAAATATAAGTTAGGGGATCTTTGTTATCAAAGAAAATACCAAGATTACGATTATGCTGAATTAGAAAAAACTACAAAAAGAAATTGTGAATATTTTGAAGAAAAACAAAAAGACCCTTATTTAAGAAAAAAAGAAATTGAACAATTAAGACCTTCTTTTAAAGAAATAAGTAAATATAAATCCCAAAAACAAAAAACTCCAAGAGATAAAAATGGTAAAAAAGTTTCATGGATACTTTTTTTGCTTGTAATTTTAATTATTTCCTTATTTGCTAAATTGGAAGGACTCGCAATATTGACTATTATTGGGATTGTTATAATCTTTTTTAGTATAGAAGTAAAAAAGAAAAAATAAGATGACAACTAAATTTAATATTCCAGAAAAAGATGAATTAACTTTATTGAATTATTGGAGAGATAATTTTGCTTATACAAAAATCCCAAATGAACTTAAAAACAAAATTACTGAAGAACAATCCACAAAGTTATTCGCTCATTATTCTGATTTGGGGAGTCTTCAAAAAGAAATAGATGATAGAATAAAAGAAATTGAAAATAAATTTCAAAAAGAAAAAGAACAAAGTTTTTTCTATTTACTAAGAAGATATTTCAAAGAACATTTAGCAAGGACGATTATATGGATAGTTTTAGGTTTCATAGTTGGATTTGTGTGGAATAAACTATTCACAGTTAAGTAAAATATAGATTTAATATAATTAATATCCATTAAATCTCATAAATTCTTTTAAACACCCCATTAATCGTAGAACAATGGACTGGAATAGATTTGTAATATATAAGCCTGAAAAGGTAATTATAGATAATAAAACAGAATTTGATATATTAGAGCTTCCAAGTGGAAAATATTTTCTAAATAAAGAATCTTTTACAACCAAAGAAGCTCTTACAAAATTAAAAAATTATACTCCAGAGGAACTGAAGAGAGATTCAACATATTCAATATATACAATGGTTGGACATACTGCAGATGGTAAAAGGGGAATTACAACAAAGATAACTGATTCAAAAAGACTAAATGAAATTATAAAAGAAATTGAAGAAAGTTTAGTAAATTAATAATCTCAAAAATAATTATATTGATAAAATAATTTAATTATCAATTATTCCAAATTAGGTTATATATTTACAAGGTATTTACAAAGTTAGTTAATAGTTGAAAAATGTTAATGACTTAAGCGATAATTATATTCCTAATTAAAAAACTGTTATAATTGACTAATTCTCTCCATATTAAAATAAACTTGCTGTGACAGATAACTTTTATAAACAAATTTATATTATATAAATAATGCCAAAAGAAGTGATTGTCATAAGCTTAGGTGGAAGCCTTATAATTCCTGAAAATATTAATGTAAAATACCTCAAGGATTTCAAAAAAATTATTCTTAAAAACAAACCCCATTATAAATTTATTATTGTCTGCGGTGGGGGAAGCATTGCAAGAAAATATATTTCTGCACTTAGAGAGATTGGAATGAATGAAAACTTTCAAAGTTATGCAGGAATTTCAGCAACAAGAACTAATGCGAGATTTATGAGCTATTTTTTTAATCAAAACCAAGAAAGAGGAATTCCAAGCAAAACAAGAGAAGTCAAAGAGTATATTAAAAAAGATGATATAGTTTTCTGCGGGGCTTTGGAATATCATCCTAAACAAACATCTGATTCTACTTCAGCAGAAATTGCAGAAGTTTTCAAGTGCAATTTTATAAATTTAACAGATGTTTCGGGTTTGCATGATAAAAATCCCAAAGAATTCAAGAATGCAAAATTTATCCCAAATATTTCATGGAAAGAATTTAACAAAATGGCTAATAAAATTAAATTTAAACCCGGTCAACATTTTGTTCTTGACCAAAAAGCAGCAAGCATAATAATGAAAAATAAAATAATAACTTACATTCTTGGGGAAGATATGAAACAATTGGATAATCTGCTCAATGGAAAGAAATTTATAGGGACAAAGATTGAGGGATGAATGAATCAAAGTCAAATACTCTTAATAGAACCTAACTTCAACAAACTCAAGAATGAGGTAAAAAAAGCAAAAGCAGAAAGTAAAGAAATAATATACTCTTCAGAAGATGATGAACTAAACAGAAAAGTTATTGAAAAACTTCCAATAAATATACTTCTTATTAATCAAACAAACAGAAAGGACTTTCAAAAGCAAAGAAATTCTGGATTTAATCAAGTTATGGCAAAAATAGCTAAAAAAAGAAACATAATAATAGGGATAAATTTTGACGAAATTGTTGAATCAAACTCCCCAAGAGAAAAGGCTGAAATTATTGCAAGAATTAGGCAAAATATCTTTTTATGCAATAAAGACAATGTTAAAATGAAATTTATTATTCAAAAAGAAAAGAATAACAGAAACATACATGATTTGAAATCATTGGGGCTTGTTTTAGGAATGCCTACACATATGATAAAATGTCTGTAGGCATATGCAATTTCCACGGAGGCAATTAGAAATTGCCCTTCAGTGATTTGAGGAAAATAGAAAAAAACCAGAGGGTTGTTTTCAATGCCCACTTGGATGACAAAGGAATTATAATAATTAATGTAACAAATTTCTAATTATTGTTCGACTATTAAACTATATCCTGCTCAACTTATAACTTATATATAAAAAGAGGCGATAATTATCCCTTAAAATTGTTTTCAAAAGAATTTTAAATCCTCCTTCTCTGTATTTTAAATGGATACAAAAAAACTAATTGAATCATTAAGTCCTAATGAGAAGAAGATTCTTCCCCATTTGGGAGAAAAAATAAATGAAATATGCAAGAAATCAAACTTAGACAAGACTTCAGTAATAAGATCTTTGGAATATCTCCAAAATAAAGGCATAATAAAATTAAATTACACAAAAAGCAAAATAGTTGAACTGGATGTTAACGGAGCACTTTATTTAAAAAAAGGACTCCCAGAAAGGAGACTTCTTAGTCTTCTTAATGAAAAACATATAATTTCTCTCCAAGATTCTCAAAAAGAAAGTGGATTATCAGAAGATGAGTTTAAAGCATCCATAGGAGCTTTAAAAAAAATGGCACTTATAGATTTGAAAAATGGAAAAATAATACTCAATGCAAACAGAGAAGAAATTTCAAAAAAAACACTTGAAGAACAGTTTCTTGATATTCTCCCAGTAGATTATGATTCTCTTTTACCAGAACAGCAATTTGCTTTAAAATCTCTTCAAAACAGAAAACAAATTGTAAGCATAAAAGAAGATAAAAAAATAGATATTGATATAACTCCTTTGGGAAAAGAAATAATAAAGTCAAAGTTAAGCACACAAGAATTAATAGAACAAATAACTCCTGAAACTTTAAAGAAAGAATCTAATTGGAAAGGAAAGAAATTTAGAAGATATGATGTTACTTCTCCTGTTCCAGAAATATGTGGGGGAAAAAGACATTTTGTAAACCAATCAATAGATTATGCAAGAAAAATATGGACAGAAATGGGATTTGTAGAAATGAAAGGAGATATTACTCAAAGTTCATTTTGGAATTTCGATGCTCTGTTCACAGCACAAGATCATCCAGTTAGAGAAATGCAAGATACTTTCTTCATAAATAAAAAAGGGGAGCTTCCTGATAAAAAGATTGTTTCAAAAGTAAAAGAAGCTCATGAAAAAGGCGTTGGTGGAAGCAAAGGTTGGCAATATGAATGGGATGAAGAAGAAGCAAAAAAACTTGCTTTGAGAACTCATACAACCTGCTTATCAAGTCAAACTCTTTCAAAATTAAAAAAAGAGGATATTCCTGCAAAATTCTTCGCGCTTGGAAAATGTTTTAGAAATGAAACTCTTGATTGGAAGCATGGCTTTGAATTTAATCAAACTGAAGGAATTGTAATCGACAGAAATGCAAATTTCAGACATCTTTTAGGATACTTAAAACAATTTTTTAAAAAAATGGGATTTGAAAATATAAGATTGAGACCAAGTTATTTCCCTTATACAGAACCAAGTGTTGAAATTGATGTTTGGCATCCTGAAAAAAAGGAGTGGCTTGAATTGGGTGGTGCTGGGATCTTCAGACCAGAAGTAACAATCCCCTTGTTAGGAGAACACATACCTGTATTAGCATGGGGTCCTGGATTTGACAGGATTTTAATGAATTATTATGATATAAAAGATTTAAGAGAACTTTACAAAAATGATTTGACTCAGTTAAGAAAAATTAAATTTTGGATGAAACAATAAAATGGAAATAAAAAAGAAAATTTGGCCCGAATACTTTGAGAAGATATTAAGTGGGGATAAAAAATTTGAACTTAGATTGGCAGACTTTGATATAAATGAGGGAGATACATTGGTTTTAGAAGAATATGACCCAAAAACAAAAAAATATACTGGAAAAACAATCAAAAAGAAAGCAAGACAAATAATTAAAATTAATCCTACAAAAATGTATTCATTAGAACAAATAAATAAATTTGGATTATATATAATAACTTTAGAATAAAATGGCACTCATAACCCTAAGCAGAAAAATATTTGAAAAAGAAATAGGCAAATTGGATGAAAAAATGCAAGAAAGGATTTCTATGTTTGGAACTCCATTAGAAAAATTTAACGATAATGAAATTGAAATTGAAATTTTCCCAAACCGCCCAGACTTGCTTTCATATCAAGGATTTAAGAGAAGTTTCTTGGCTTTCCTTGGAAAAAAGACAGGAATGAAGAAATATGAATTGAGCAAACCTGAAAAGAACTATCAAGTAATAATTGACTCTTCTGTAAAAGATGTTCGCCCATATACTGCCTGTGCAATTGTGAAAGAATTAAAATTAGATGATGAAAAGATAAAAGAATTGATTGGTATACAAGAAAAATTACACCTCACTCTTGGCAGAAAGAGAAAAAAAGTAGCAATAGGAATTTATCCTCTTGAAAAAATAAAACTTCCTATAACATTTAAGGCTCTTGAACCGGATTATATAAAATTCATTCCATTGGAATCAGACAAGGAAATGTCTGGTTTGCAGATTTTGCAAAAACACCCAACAGGAAAAGAATATTCTCATTTATTGGCAGGAAAATCAAAATTTCCAGTTTTTATAGATGCAGAAAATAAAATTCTGAGCATGCCCCCAATAATAAATTCGCAATTAACAGGAAAAGTAACTGAAGAAACAAAAGAGGTTTTTGTTGAATGTTCTGGTTTTGATTTCAAGATTTTAAAAAAATGTCTGAATATACTTGTTACCATATTTGCAGATATGGGAGGAAAAATATATCAAATGGAGCTTAAAGGTGCACCTGAAAAAACTTCCCCAAATCTTGACTCCGAAAAAATGAAAATATCCCTTGAAAATACAAATAAATTGCTTGGAATAAATATAGATGAAAAAAAACTTAAACAGCTTATTGAAAATATGGGACATGATTATAATCAAAAGACAAACGAAGTTGAAATTGGCCCCTGGAGAACAGATATGCTGCACGAAGTTGATTTAATTGAAGACGTTGCCATTGCATATGGATATGAAAACTTCATTCCAGAAATACCAAGCATATCAACAATAGGGCAAGAAAATCCTGAAGAAATAATAAAAAGAAAAATAGCTGAAATTCTTACGGGGTTAAATATACTAGAAGTTTCTGATTATCACTTAACAAACAAAGAATACCAATTTAGGAAAATGGGAATACAAGAAAAGCAGGAGAAAAACTTTGTTCAATTGGAAAATTCAAAAACAGAATATGATATACTAAGAAAGGATTTATCTCATTTCCTTCTCAAGAATCTTTCAGAAAATATCGATTCAGAATATCCTCAAAGAATATTCGAAACAGGAAGAGTATTTGAGTTAAAAAGCAATATAGAAGAAAGTGAAAAATTAGCTCTTGCAATAACTCCAGGAAATTTCACAGATATAAAACAAATTTTGAATTATTTGTTCAAATCTCTTGGAATGAATATAATTTTGAGAGAAGCAGAAGAATTTCCAATTCATTTTATAGAGGGCAGAACGGCAAGCATAATGTTAGAAAATAAAGAAATAGGAATTATGGGGGAAATTCATCCAAAAATACTTAAAAATTGGAAAATAAAAATGCCTGTTGCATTATTTGAAATTAATTTGAATGAAATATTTAAGAAACTGATTTAAAATTCTCCACACTTCGTATAATAGTTTTTTATTGTCTTTTCATATCCTTTTTCGAATAAAACAGCAAGCAATTTGTTGTTCAAATCTTTTGCTTTTGTTTTATTTTCAGGTTTTTTAATT
>Ga0265292_1001117_pt1 | contig 25995 bp, 27 predicted proteins | sample Munlanlewell296A_FD_189080 | JGI IMG/M metagenome (GOLD analysis project Ga0265292, IMG submission 189080) | Leachate microbial communities from a municipal landfill in Southern Ontario, Canada - Leachate well 296A | ecosystem: Engineered > Solid waste > Landfill > Unclassified | place: Canada... | reverse complement strand
TTTGTTCCCGACCAGTCGCCCGATGCTGTACATGATGTTGGACTATTTGTAGCACTCCAGGTGAGTTGCGGATTCACAACATTGACCGTACCGGAAGTTGGGGAAGCGGAAATGGAAACGACGGGGACGGGATTACTTCCAGTGACACTGACCGTCGCATTGACCGAAGGGCTAGTCCCATTAGCGTTGGTACAAGTTAGGGTGTAGGTATAGGTCTTGACTGTGGTTAGCACTCCTTGAGATACATTTGTCCCACTTACAGCTTTTGTTCCCGACCAGTCGCCCGATGCTGTACATGATGTTGGACTATTTGTAGCACTCCAGGTGAGTTGCGGATTCACAACATTGACCGTACCGGAAGTTGGGGAAGCGGAAATGGAAACGACGGGGATTGGCCCGCTGACTACTGTAGTAGAACAGGCTAAATTAGCAGTTTCAACCAAAGGACTCTCTGTAATAACCCCACGAATACAATATTGATAGGTACCGGCTGGAACAGTCCAATCAGTCTCTGAACCGGAAATATTAGCGGTTTGATTCCAAAGGAAAACTCCATTTTTATAAATTTTAACTAGATTAGGAGGGCTGACAATATTAGTGGATGTCCAAGAAACCGCAACATTGCAAGGACCAACACAAGATCCCGTGCTAGTGATAGTGCCAGCAGGAGTAGGGGTTAGATTTATCGTGATTGTTTGCGAAACAACATTATTATTTATATCAAGAGCTTCAACGGTAACAGTTACCGTTCCTCCGGTATAAGGGTTAGGTATAGTAATAGATGTGTCTCCTGGGTCAGCATAAGCAAAATAAAATGGAATAAAGACAAAAATTATTAAACCCAAAAACAAATACTTATATAAAAACTTTTTTTGATTCATATTATTAATGATAAATTATAAAATTATTCACATTAATTTTACCACTCAAATAAACTTAATGTAAGCAAATCTGTGTATATTTTTTCGTCCCCTCGCAACTCCAACAAAATGAAAAGCCCGTACGATGGTTCCGGTGGGAACGCGATCGCGCGAGCTTTGGTTGGGTATCCATAATACTTCCTCTTTGAAATATAATGGAACACCTAGGGACGAGTGACCGGGTAAACCTTGAGGTTGCCCATGCTGTCGCCGACCCGTTGGAAGACGGTGGCGACGCACAAGGGATTGGGTCCGGGGTTTAAGACACCCGGTTCCGCCACCGCAAAAGTAACGGTGCCGGTGAAGTCTCTCCCCTTGGGGAACATCCGGTTATTGTCGAACATTTCCCGGAACAAGAAACCCCTGGTCTCATGCTTACCCAGAGACATCCTGGCCGTGGCGACAAAGCCTCCATCTTCATCGTGAAGAGTGATGTCCACGAAGATGGGAAAGTCAGTCGGATTGGCTACCGCCGCGCTGGTAATCCGGAAGTCCTGACCTCTGCCTTCAAGAATGAAGGTTTCGGAGAACTGAGATCCCAAGTATGGTCCAGCTTCCAATTCATCCTCAGTGGCGTTCCAGCTGACAGATCCCTGAGCGTTCCTGTTGTAGAAGCTCAGAGAACTGGGAACCAAACCCTTGAGAGTCTCCGGATCCTGCGCGAATGGAATGGTGTATTTCACCCAGAGTGAGCCGACGGAGAGACGGTCGGGATCGGGAAAACTGTCGTAAGTGTATGGTGGATTGATCGGGGTGTACCTAACTGGGTACAAAAACTCCGCTTCTACCGATTCTTTGGGCATGAGGGGGTAGGATATTCCACCAACAGCAGGTATTGTAGTGGATCTGTTATCTTTCACGTATGCGTGAGCCGTTGCCTTCCCATTCACGGCACCACCTATTCCATCCAACCCCTTAAGGGTCAAATGAACAGTTACTCCTCCATGGAGTGTGTTGTCAATTTTAGTATTGGACCAGCGAAAGGTGGAAGACCAACCTCCGCCGTAGGCGATCCAGGGCATCATTCGCTCTTTCATACATTCCCCGAACTGGGTGAGCCCAAACCCCATTGCCAGACAACGGGTCTGGTTTGATGTCAGCTCATTCAGGGGCTTGTCGTAAAGATTGCGAGGAGCCTGGCCCTCAAGCGTGTTCACCGCGGAGGTGAACATTAAAAAGAAGAGAAAAACTATGTACTTCATTTCAAAGTACCTCCTGTTTATATTGTATATTTAAAGACACTAATTTGTCAAGTTGACAATATGTTTAAATATTATTTAATTCAAGTTAATTAGGTATTTCCGCCCCTACTGGTGTGGAGCAGATAACATTGGTAGGTTCTAAATTAGGGTTTGAATAATAACATCTCTTAAACCTCAAAGACCCACTTCCCGCCTTCTTAAATGTAAATGGAACGGAATATGTTTGGCCGGGAGTAACAGCTTTATTTAAACTACCAGTGCCACTTTCATTCCAATAGGCGGTGAGGGTGGGAGCGGCCGGACAAGCCGCCGAAGAGGTGATGCCGGATATAGAATTGCTTACCGTCAGATTATAAATTGTGCTGTAAGAATTATTGGTTTTGCTTCCGTCCGGTACCGGTACCGCTCCGATCCCATTATCAATGCTGGCGCTAGTGCAATTTGCCGTACTCCAGTTCAGAGTGGCATTGGCGTCGCAAGTGAAAGTGCTGATGGTACAAACTAAGGGTTTGACACGGACATAAAAATTCTGAGCAAGCGTGTTTGAACCCCCATTGGAAGTGAGCCCCATCAGATATCTTTCTCCACGGGTGGCGCCAGTATCAACATAGATATAATAGAAAGCGGAGCCGCTACCGGCCGTTGTTTCATCAAAAGTAATCTCGCATATTTTTCCTCCAGCGCCAGAATTACCCGGACCAGAGCCCGGATAACTGCTTGCAGCCGCGCAAGTCAGCGGATAGCTAGGTGGAATATACCCAAGACCCGGTTGACCCATACCCATGGCCGGAAGTGGTGATGGAAAACCCGCTCCCCATTCCAGAGTCGCATCTGCGGTCATGAAAAAACCGCCCGGTTCCACATCGCAAGTCTCTAAAGTATCTCCGCTTCTAATAGGACAGCCATTGGGACCAAAAACCTCCGTGCTTCTTAAGGGATTATTGTCGGCAGAAAGCAAGGCTCTCAGTGAGATATATTCAGCGGCATAGACAACATTAAAGATAATAAGCAGAGAGAAAATAATCAGAGAGGCGAAGAAAAATCTAAATTGTTTTTTGTTTGAGATTTTCATAATTATGGTGTGGTTAAAGTGATATTGACTAGGCTATCCACTTCGTTAATTTTGATAATAATCAAGGTTGCTGTTTCACTCACCCCCTCTTTTGTTTTATTAAAAACACGAACAATTGGCGTATCATTATTTTGTTTTTCATCAATCAGCCAAGCCTCGCTCTTGAAAGTTCCTTCAAATGAAGACACTAAAATCGCCGGTTCTGTTTTTGCATAAATTAATTCTACGATTTTTAATCTTTGGCCGTCTCCAGTGGTGGTATCCTCCCCTCTTTGCCAAATCGGATTACCTTCTTTAACCACCACATTTTCAGGAAAACCGGTTGGATATTGGTCTTTAGCCATAACAGTAAATTTATAACTCTCTGACAGAGTATTGCTGATGACCGGTTTTTCCCTCAGGTTTTCATATAAAAACCAGCCCACCACCACTAAAATTAACAAAATCAAAACACTCAAAAACGTTTTTTTGCCAATTTGCTTTTTAGGTTGTTCTGTTAAAGGCTGTTTTATTTGATATTCTTGATAGTCCATAACTAACTAAATAATATCACCATATTGAGACTAGTGTAAGCAAATCTGTGTATATCTGGGAGAAAATTTTTACTCAAAATCCTTCTTTTGCTTGTTGTAGGCGTCAGCATATCGGCCACCTAAATCTAAAAGTTCTTGGTGTTTGCCTTTTTCTACGATTTTGCCTTCGTGTAAGACGATTATTTCATTAGCTCTCTTGATGGTGGCGAAGTTATGGGAAATTAAAATAGCTGAAGTTGTATCAGGGAGATTTTCAATTTCATTAAAGATAATTTCAGCTGAATCGGCATCAATAGATGCAGTTGGTTCGTCCAATATCAAAAATCTTTTACCTTTATAAAAAGCGCGAGCGATAGCAAGTTTTTGTCTCTGACCTTTGGATGGTTCTATGCCGCCAAATTCAACCCCTATCATGTGTTCATATTTGTCAGCTAGCTCTTCTATAAATCCACTACTGGTGCTTTTTTGGGCTGAACTCCTTACTGTTTCCATGTCTATATTTCCGGAGATGTCGCCAACAGCTATGGATTCTTTGGCAGTGAAATTATAAGTAGTAAAGTCTTGCAAAAGTACGCCGAGATATTTCCACCATTCTTCTATATCAACATCTCTCAAATCAATTCCGTTTACAGTTATCTTACCCTCAACCGGATCGTGGATACGCAAAAGAAGGCGAACCAAAGTAGATTTGCCGGCAGCATTGTTTCCTACCAAACCAATCTTTTGTCCTGGGTTTATAACGAAAGAGATGTTTTGCAAAGCCCATTTTTCTTGCCCAGGATATCTGAAAGAAACATTTTCAAAAGCGATGGTCGGCGCCGAATCAAAGTATAGCTTCTTAGGATTTTTGGAATACTTAAGAGTAGTTTTTTCATCGAAAATACTAAAAATATCAGTAGCGTAAAGATTTCTTTCCAAAAGCCGTGCAGTGCTGGAGAGTAAACTGGAAGTCCAACCACTGACTCGGTTTAATGCCTGAAAAACGAATACTACAGTTCCAACTGCCACAACTCCGGCGATAGCCTCATTTATTATAATGGCGGTACCAGCAAAGAGGCCTAAGGCGGCAAAGATACTGGCGCCCACTTTCATAATAGTTTTCCAATTTTCTGCTGAAAGTTGTTCGTTAGTAAAATCTTCAAATATTTTTTTAATTTCAGCCAAAAATTTTGTACTAACTTGATAAAGACGACCATCTATGACAGAAATTTTTTGAGTGAAGAACCTTCTTAAGTCCTGATGCCTTCTTTGTTCGGTGCTATTTTTAGCCCAAAGGGCCCATATTCGCCCCCCGTGTCTTATAGATACCCAAAAATCAGGTATAGCTGTCACAAAAACCAAAATAAAAACTCTTGCGTCGATAGTTGCGGCTGCGATAGAGCCAACAATGATACCGCAAGAAACTTCCAAATTTGTTAGCTGGTTTTCAACGATATTTATGAGGGGGTATATCCCATTATTAAAAGCCCTTTGCAGGCGATCTTGAAATTTTGGATCTTCATATTGAGCAATATCAAATGAACCTCTTTTCTTTAGGGCCATCAAATCAAAAAGATCCTGCATTTTTAAATACAAATGGCGGTCGAGAAAAGATATTATATTTCTTATGATAGTTGGTACGGCGGTTAAAACCGCGAACAAAATAAGGGCTGGATAAGCAACAGAGACATTGTTTTCCTCGATTCCTTCAATGATTTTGTCTATGAGTGTGCCGAGAGCCTGGGCGGAAAAAATCGGTACGACACCGATAATAATAGTCAAAATAATCATGGCTGAAAAAAGCCACGGCATATTTTTAAATAAAATTTTAAAAATTCGGCCGGTATTTCTAAACAAATCTTTAAAATTTTCTAAACTGCTTTTATTTTTTGATTCTTCTGAACTAATGGTGTTCATTATGACATATTAACATTATTGGATTAAAACTTGAAGATTATTTGACAAAATGGTATAAATATATTAACTTAATAACCAGAAAGGTTGTAAAAACAAATGAAAAAGAAAAAAGAGTCATTAGTCTTGGGACGGATGTTGCAAAAAATAGCGCCTCGCATTGGGGCAACCATCATTTTGGAACCTGAATGGGGTATTGTCGGCCAAATTACCTTCAAGAGTGGCCGATATTCGTACTTCAGGTATAACACAGTGGATTTGAATCCGATGGGAGCTTCGGAAATTGCCAAGGATAAGGACTATGCCAACTTCTTTATGAAGCGCATGGGCTACCCTATTATTCCGGGCAGTAAGACATTTTTTTCGGATTCATGGGGTAAGGCTATTGGGGCGCCTCGTCGCAACACTCTTGCCGCTTATCGGTATGCTCAAAAGTTGGGTCTGCCGGTCATTGTAAAACCAAACAGTGGTAGTCAGGGCAAAGGGGTTGCTCTTGCTCATAACAAACGCGAATTCTATCGAGCAATGCATGCTGTCTTTGAGATTGATCGTGTTGCCTTAGTTCAACAACCAGTGCACGGCAAGGATTACCGCATAGTTGTTCTTGATAAAAAAGTGATTTCGGCTTATGAGCGGATACCGCTTAACGTCGTTGGTGATGGGAAATCAACGATTCGTAATTTGCTCAAAAAGAAACAACAAGAATTTGTTGCTTCAAGCCGTGACACTAATATCAAGATGGGTGATCCTCGCATAACTGAGAAGCTGAAGCACCAAAGATTAGATCTCCGATCTGTTTTGGCTCAAGGAGAGCGAATTTATCTTCTTGATAATGCCAATCTCTCTGCTGGTGGAGATTCGGTAGATGTCACAGCAAACATGCACCCAACCTTCGGTAGGATTGCCATAAAGCTGACCAAAGATATGGGGCTTCGTTTGTGTGGTGTTGATCTTATGATTGGTGGCGACATCAGCCAAAAATCTGCGCCCTTTTGGGTCCTTGAGATTAATTCTGCGCCTGGCCTTGATCACTATTCAAGGTCTGGTAAGGCACAGGAGAAAATCGTCGAGGATTTGTATCTTGAAGTGTTGAAAAGCATGGAGAGATAATGCTGGGATCTCCTATCCCAGCATTTTTTAATATACTTTAATTATGGAAATCAAATCTTCTCTTCAAAAAATAAGACGGATAATATCAAAGTATGACTCATTCATTCTCTATAAACCGCTATCTGATGAGGTTGATTATAGTAATTTATTTTTTTCTTTGAAGTTTTTTTCAGAAAATACTGTGTTGCCAAGCAATAAAAATAGTGACCCGTTCTTATGGGCAACTAAGTGTATTTCTAAATATAAAAACAATAATCCTTGTGTTTTAATCCCTGGCACTCAGTTTGATATTTACGGAACCCGTCACGGAAGAGGAAAAGGTTGGTATGATCGTTTTCTTTCTAAAATACCAAAAAAATGGTTTCGGATAGGGATTACTCATGCGTCAAAATTTTCGTTATCTCCAATCTTGTTTCAAGAATGGGATGAACAGGTTGATTTGGTTATAACTCATGATGGTTTTCATTGGATGGTTTATGAGATTTGTGCTCGGAATAAGTAAATATCTTTGAGTAAATATCTGTTTTTGGTGAAAGTGCCAAACTTGTCTTCTTCAATGTTTTTTTATTTGTAAATTCTATGGGAGCATCTTTGATTATAACAATAGGAATTTGTTCAATTCCTTCCCCCATTACAAGAACTGCGCTGGTCGCCAAGGCGTCAGCAATATTACTTTGAGTTAGACGACTTTTCCGCCCAAATAAATCTTTTTTTCCGATGTAACTTTTTAAAGGATTAAAACCAATATAAGCAATTGGTCTGCCAACCGTGCCGACTCTAAGTGGGATACTTTTTGTGTCCGTGATGATGACGCCAATATGTTTAAGAGAAAAATGTTTCAGCAAACTTTTTTGTATTTGCTCGGCAACTTTAAAAGGATTTTTTGGTAAAAGAATTATATTATTTTTTGCATTTGATTCATCGACTCCCGCATTGATGCACCACTCTCCTTCAACCAGAGTAAGCAAAGCCCAAGGGGTCTCAATTATTTTTTGAGAATTTTGCTTTATTAATTTTTCTTTATCCTTTATTTTTCCAGTTCTTCCTTGAGACAGGGCGACAATTTTTGAGGTAATAACAACGATATCGTTATCTTTAAGAGAGTCAATTTGCTTATGTAAAAAATTTATTAAATTTTCGTTTTTCTTAAAAATAGGAGTCTTGATAGCCAGTATGTGCATAAAAGAATTTAATTACATCCCCTCTTCTTTTAATTTTTGGATGGCTTCGTTTTGGGCTCTTTCGACCATAAATTTCACTGATTCGTTCATGTTTATATTTTGGATATCAATACCCGGCCATTTATTTTTGAAAACCCGATATATTTCATCAGTAAATGCTTGGCCAATAGTCGGCACGCGATCATAATCCATTATTACTATTTTAAATTTTTCCAAACCCGACAATACTCTGCGAGCTTGTGATCTTGATATATGGATTCCACCCATTATGTATAATCGCACCCTTATTTCGGTCCTATCAAAACCATAATCACCGCTCTCCCCCGTGTCGGTGTATTCTTTAAAAATATCGTTTAAATGACGAGTGTTGCTTATATCAATATGAAAAGTCACCCTGGTCCCCTGTTTTTGGCCACCGGTTTTCTTTATAAATACATCTTTTATTTTATTATCAACTATTAACTCATAACCATAACTATCAAGTATGAATTCATCCCCAATTTTTGAGGTAAAAAATATACCTTCTCCGGAATGAAGTTTTGGTGCGGTCGTTGTCTTGCCTTTTAAAAGATCTTGGATTGCTTCCATTTCTGAATTTAGTCCCTTCTTCTCCATAATATTTTTAAAAACTCCTATTCCAAAATCATCCACAATAAAAAATAAAGTGCTTTTGTTTAAACCAACAGAAAATTTTATTTTACCCGATTTTGAATGTTCGATGGCATTATTACACATCTCAGAAAAAGCGTATTCAAGAATGCTTTTGATGTTTTCGGGCAATTTAGCTAGATTTTGAAAATTGTTTTCAATGTCGTCAAATATTTTGTGTTCTTCAAGCCCGATGTTTGCCAATGACTTTGAATAACTTGCTGGGATAAGGTGAGGATTTTTTTGCAGATATTCCTCTGTGGCATAAATGGCTGATCTAGTTGAACCGATTTTTATCAACTTTTTTTCGGCTACAAGTTTGGATATTAGTTTCGAGGCGTATTGTCTAGATACGTCAAAATCACCAATAAAATCTATTGTTTTAACAGTCCCCTTTTTACTAGCCAAATCCAATATTTTTTGGGTGGTAAGCATATGTAAACACAATTGTAAACCTATGGTTAGTAATTGTCAACCAATTGTCAACTAACTGTTAAATACTCCTAAATTCCCTCTTGTTTGAGCCGCTCAATTGCTTCGCGAGCTGATTTTGAAAGTTTTTTGGGTAGAGAAACTCGAATGTGCACCAAAATGTCGCCACGATTTCGATTTTGGTTTGGTACACCTTTGCCTCTGATTTGTAAAATATCACCAGTATTTATACCTTCTGGAATATTTAATGTAGAAAGTCCATCTAAAGTTTGAATGTCTATTTTTGCACCTAGCAAAGCATCAGAGAGCTTAACATCCAAATTCATAATCAAATCATTACCTTCTTTATGAAAAGTTTTGTGTTTTTTGACATGCACCTTAATATATAAGTCACCAGATGCGCCTCCTTTGACCGCCTCGCCACCACCAGAGTAACGAATCATCTCACCATTGTCTATACCGGCTGGTATTTTTATTTTTATTTCTTCTTCCTTTTTGAGAATACCCAAACCATCACAGATACTGCATTTTTCTTTTGGCATTTTACCATTACCTCCGCAAGTTTCGCAGGTGCGAGTCATCTCGATTGAGCCAAAAATGGATTTTTTCATTTCTCTGATTTTGCCTTTGCCGTTGCAAGTTTGGCAAGTGATTTGCTCAGTTCCCTTTTTGCCCCCAGTACCATCACAAGTATGACAAACTGAAATTTTGTTTAAAAGGATGGCGCGATTTACTCCAAAAACCGCTTCTTCAAAATTGAGTTCTATATCAATTGAAATATCTCTTCCTCTTTTTGTTTTGGTTCTTCTGCCACCACCAAAAAATTCGCCAAAAATATCTCCTAAATCAAAACCCTCGGCTGAAAAATCGCCTTGGCCATTACCTCCAAAACCGGAAAAATCAAAGCCAGATTGTCGAGCAAAGTCTTGCCAATTACCTTGAAAGCCATTAAAGCCACCACCATTACCTCCGGCGAATGTTTGGCCGTAAGTATCATATTGTGCGCGTTTTTGGTCATCAGAAAGGACGCCGTAAGCCTCATTGGCTTCTTTAAATTTTTCGGCATTACCACCCTTTTTGTCGGGGTGATATTTGTGAGCCAGCATTCTAAAAGCCTTTTTTATCTCGTCTTTTGAGGCCTTTTTGTCTATTCCTAAGATGTTGTAATAGTTTTTCATTTTGTTTTTTTATTTGTTTTATTCAAGGGGTTTCTGTAATTCTTTTTTAAGAATCGGAAGATCTTCTTGTATTGTGTCCCAGACGATATTAATTTCAAGATTTATATAATCATGAAAAGCCATATTTCTGAAACCAACGATTTCTCTCCAAGCCAAATTAATTTTAAACTTCGTATCGTTACTTATTTTATTGGCTTCTTCTCCGATAAGTGCCAATTGTAAAATTGTCGCGCTTTGCATCATTTGATTTTCTACAAAATTTTCTTTGGTTACTTCTTTTGTAAATTCTTCTATTTTTTTAATAGAATCCAAAATATTTTCTATGTAAGTTTTATTATTCTTCATATATAGTTTTTAATTCTGGTCTAATGTAAGGTTCTATATGTTTATTTATGTTTCCCTCTGTAACCAGATCAACATCTTTCCCTAAGGAATCTTCAAGTTTGTGTTTTAGACCTATAAATTTAATCATACCCATTGGCCCTGGACCAAGTTCTACAAGTAAATCCACATCGCTGTTTGGACGGTCATTCCCACGAGAGACAGAGCCAAAAACAGACGCTTTTTTAATCCCATAAGCGCGTAAAATTGGTGATATTTTTTCTTTTAATTCCATGATACTCATAACTTGATTATATCAAAAATTAGGGTTAATATCAAATGCGGAGGCAACAAACATGAACGGCATCGTAGTGGCATCTTTTTGGTTAGTGCAGGTTGTCAGATCTGGCGGCAGTAAGCGGACCGCCGAGATAGTTTCCATCAGTGGTCCTGGCAGCAATGATCCCAATGAATTTCATGAGCAACTTCTTGAAGCTGCCAAGGAGCGATTCGGTAGCAATGTTGTTGATGTTGAGAAGGTTTATTACCGAAAGGATGATTAAAGCTGCATACTAACAAACTGCGTACTGAGCAATGTCAGTACGCAGTAGTTTTTTTATTTATTTTCTTCTGGCTTCTCTCCTTCTTTTGGTTCCTTGGGTTTCTTTTCTTCGCTACCCGATGGTTGCTGAGGATTTTTTTGTTCATCCCGCGAAGCTTCAGCGGAGTGGGACATGTATTCCCCTATCTTTTGAATTTCTTTAGAAAGATTTTCGGTGGCGGTTTTTATGGCAGAAACATCATCTTTGTCTTTGACATTTTTTAATTCGCTTACCTTTTCTTCTACGCCTTTTTTAATTTCATCACTTATTTTTCCTTCGGCATCTTTCAGCGCTTTTTCAGTGGTGTAAATTATTTGTTCAGCCAAATTTTTAGCTTCGGCAACTTCTTTTTTCTTGGCATCATCAGTAGCGTGCGCTTCGGCATCTTTTTGCATTTTTTCTATTTCTTCTTTTGAAAGTCCGGAACTACCCTCAATTTTTATTGATTGTTCTTTGCCAGATGATTTGTCTTTGGCCTTAACACTTAGGATACCATTAGCATCTATATCAAAGCTGACTTCAACTTGTGGCACACCGCGTGGTGCTGGAGGAATACCGTCTAAAATGAAACGGCCAAGAGTGCGGTTGTCGGTTGCGAGTGGTCTTTCACCTTGTACGACGTGTATCTCAACACTTGTTTGGTTGTCGGCGGCAGTAGAGAAGGTTTGAGATTTGGAAGCTGGGATAGTGGTATTTCTTTCAATCAATTTGGTGGCGACACTACCCATTGTTTCGATACCGAGTGAAAGAGGAATAACATCAAGGAGTAAAATATCTTTGACATCACCGCCGATGATACCGCCTTGGATAGCGGCGCCGAGAGCGACTACTTCGTCGGGATTAATTGATTTGTTTGGTTCTTTGCCAAAAAACTTTTTTACTTCCTCAATTATTTTAGGCATTCGAGTTTGGCCACCTACCAAAACTATTTCTTCGATTTCACCAACCTTAAAAGGTGATGCTTCTATAGCTCTTTTGGTGATTTCCATTGCTCTTTGGATAAATTCGTCGGCTATTTCTTCCAGTTTGGCGCGGTTCATTTTAATAAGTAAATGGCGAGGTCCGGAAGAGTCGGAAGTAATAAAAGGAATATTTATTTCAGTGTCGGTAGCGGTGGAAAGTTCAATTTTGGCTTTTTCAGCAGCTTCATCAAGTCTTTGTAAAGCTAATGGATCTTTGGTTATATCGATGCCACTTTCTTTTTTAAATTCAGAAGCTAACCAATGAATAATTTTTTGGTCTATGTCTTTACCTCCCAAATGCGAGTCGCCGTCGGTAGCTTTTACTTCTACTACATCATCGCCCACTTCTAAAATAGAAATATCAAAAGTGCCACCCCCAAAATCAAAGACAGCGATTTGCTCGTTTTTCTTTTTGTTAAATCCGTAAGCCAAAGCGGCAGCAGTTGGTTCATTTATAATTCGGAGGACATCTAGTCCGGCAATTTGACCGGCATCTTTGGTCGCCTTTCTTTGAGCATCGTTGAAGTAAGCTGGGACAGTGATGACGGCTTGAGTAATTTTTTCTCCCAACTTGGCTTCTGTGTCAGCCTTGAGTTTAGAAAGAATCATGGCCGAGATTTCTTCTGGTCGGTAAATGTGGTCATTCATTTTTACTTGAACACTGCCGGTACTTGATGCCGAAATTTCAAAAGGAACAGTGCCCCTATCTTTTTGAACAGCTTCTTCTTTAAAATCGTGACCAATAAATCTCTTTATGCCAAAAACGGTATTTTGAGGATTGGTGACCGCTTGTCTGCGCGCCAAAAGGCCGACCAATCTTTCACCAGTCTTTGAAATGGCGACGATTGAAGGAGTGGTGCGAGCGCCCTCAATGTTTTCAATTATTTTTGGTTGTCCCGCTTCCATCACCGCAACTGCGCAGTTGGTAGTTCCTAAGTCTATTCCTATGATTTTTGACATAAGTTTTTTGAAAATTAATTAATAAGTTAAAAATTTCAGACCTCACTTCCATCTTATCAAACCCCACCCCACTTACCTTCGGTAAGTTGCCCCTCTTCTTACAGAAGCTGTCCACTCATTGGACTTTTTGTTTCGCTATGCTCACAAAAATTCTCAATGAGTCTTGCGAAGCTTCAAGTATTCGCTTCTCACCTTGTTAATGTGAGAAGCGAGGGTAAAAATGATAATGTTTTGCAAACAAATTATACATCCACTCACCTTTTTATGCACTTGACAAAAGTTGAGATAACTTTTATTTACTTTTTTCTAATACACGAACTTGTCCTTCTAAATCAACGAAATGTTTTTTTATCCCCGTCATCTTTTTTCATATTGGACATTATACTACTGATAAAAAACTAAACCTGTTTATAACTTTTTATGACACAATTGTTTGTTAAGAATCAAATTTTATACTCACCAATTTTGACTTTGGGAGCGCGGATTATTTTGTTTTGGAGTTTGTAGCCGACGCTGAAAACTTCCATTATTTTGTGGTCTTCTTCTTGATTTTCTACCGGCACATTTTCTATTGCTTCATCGCGGTTAGGATCAAACTTTTCACCAAGTGGTGAAATAACAGAGACACCGTGATTTAAAAGAACATTTATAAGTTGGGAATGAATGTACTCTACCCCCTGTCGCCAATTTTTATCTACTTTTTCCCAAGCTTCTTTGTTTTTAAAAGCCGAATCAAACGAATCAAGAACAGAAATAAGTTCGGTGGAAATATCTTCTTTGGCAAATTTAGCAAATTCTTTTTTTTCTTCTTCCAATCTTTTCCGTAAATTAACGCTATCGGCTCTCTCTTTTTGCCAGCCAGTTAAGTATTCCTGGCTTTTTTCTTCCAGTTCCTTTATTTTTTGGCGGAGTTTTTTAATTAAAATATCAGAATTATCTTCTGTTTCGTCAGAAAAAGTTATGTCATTATTTTCATCATTCATGTTTAATTTATCTCTTAGACCACTGTGGAGCCTTACGGGCTTTTTTGAGGCCGAATTTGCGTCGTTCTTTGGCGCGAGGGTCACGCTTGAGGAAACCGGCAGTTTTGATTTTAGTTTTAAATGATTCATCGTGTTTGACTAAGGCGCGGGCAATGCCGTGCCTTATCGCCTCTGCTTGAGAATGGACTCCCCCCCCTTTAACGACTACAGTAATAGTAAAATTGCCGGCTTTTACTTTACCCAGCGCTTCCTCCACCACTTTTCGGAGTTCAGCAGTTGGAAAATATGACACCAAATCGCGACCATTTATTTTAAAAGTATTTTTAGCAGATGGAGTAATGCGCACTCTAGCTACAGAAGTTTTTCTTCTGCCCACCGCTTCAATGTATCGTTCTCTATTTTTAATTACCGTTGCTTTTTCTTTTGTGGTTGTCATATTTTCGTTTCCCCTCTTATGTAAGAGGGGTTAGGGGTGTTATTCCATAATTATTAAATTTTTCATCATTCTATCTCGCAATTTATTTTTTGGTAGCATGCCTTTGATAGCAATGCGTAAGGTTTCCTTCATTCCTTTGTCGGCCACTACTTTTTTCATAGTTCTTTCACGCAAGCCACCCGGATAGCCAGAATAATTTTTGTATATTTTTTGATTCAACTTTTTGTTGGTAACAGAAATCTTTGAAGCGTTAATCACCTTTAATTTTAATTTGGGAATGGCATTACGAACAAAATCAACACGATTTTTACCCATCAAAATAACGGCGACTTCGCTGGCCAATCGGCCTAACTTTTTATTTTGTGCATCTATTTCGTAATTCATGGTATTCATTAAATATTTAAATGTTTAAACAAATTCTATTATAGCCATTTTGCTGCCATCGGAAAGCCTTCTTTTGGTTTTGGTGATTCTAAGATAACCACCTTTTTGATCCATATATTTCTTTGAAAGTGTGTCCATCAGTATTTTAGTAGCCTTTGGTCCCACCTTTTCAATGATGGCTCTTCTGGCAGCCACTGTTTGAGCCTTGCCTTTAGTAATTAATTTTTCAACGAAAGGTCTGATTTCTTTAGCTTTAGGTTCGGTGGTTCTCATTTTTTGGTGCAAAACTAAAGAGCGGGCAAGTGAATTGATCAAAGCTTTTCTCACTTTGCGCACTCTGTTAAATTTTCTGTTGGCGTTATGATGTCTCATCTTACTTTAATGTGATTCCGTGTTCTCCTAATACTCTTTTAATTTCGGCTACTCCTTTGGCTCCTAAACCTTCTACCTCCAAAATATCTTTTTCTTTCTTTCTGGCTAAACCACCGATGGTTCTGATGTTGGCGCTTGAAAGAGCGTTTAAGGTTCTGGCGGAAAGGTTTAGGCTTTCAATGCGAGTTTTCAAAAACTCGGGGTCCATTTTTTGGGTTCCATTATTATCATCGTCCCTACTGTCTTCAGAATTATCGGATGATAATTTCTCATTTATTTCCTCTTTGTCCTCAAATCCGGTAATGGCCCTTAATTGTTCTATCATAATATTGATGGACCTTTCAAGGGCTTCTCTTGGGGTCAGACTGCCATCGGTTTCCATTGATATCCTTAAGCGATTGAAATCAGTACGATCACCAACTCGCATATTTTCTACTTCATAGCTGACCTTTAAAATTGGTGTAAAGTTTGCGTCTAGAATAATTGTTCCAACATCAACTTTATTTTTACCAATCATATCGCGGCCCACAAAACCAAGGCCTTTTTCTACAGTTAGCTCCATATTTAATTCTGAATCCTTGTCTGTCAAAGTGGCAATAATCAATTCGGGGTTTATAATTTCTACTTGACCCGGGGTTTCAATATCTTTAGCAATAACAGTCTTTACGCCTTTAACTTTTATAGAAAGAGTTTGAGGTTCATCGGTCAGCATTTTGATGCGGAGTTTTTTTATGTTGAGCATTATCATCACCAAATCTTCTTTGATTCCCTTGATTGAAGAAAATTCGTGCTCAGCTCCGTCTATCTTGATTGAGGTGACAGCAGCTCCGGGTAGAGAAGAAAGAATAATACGACGCAAACTGTTGCCAATAGTAAAACCATAGCCTGGATAAAATCCGTCAATCTCATAAATTCCCCTGCCCTCTTCCTCCAAAATAATTTTTGGCTTTGAAGGTAATAAAATAGCTTTATCAAAATTGTCTGTAGTCATAATATTAAAAAGTTATAGTTATAAAATTTATATTTAAATTATCTTTGATAATATTCAATTACTTGACCGAGATCAAATAATAGATCGGCCTTTTCCGTGAAGGAGCCGTCTTTGACGTTGATTTCTTTTCTGCCTTCATCCCATGATAGCCAATTGGCCATCAAGTTTTCTGTTTTTTTGTCTGCAACATCATTAAACAATTTGCTATTCTTGCTTCCTTCGCGGATGGTTATTTTATCGCCACTTTTGACTGAAAACGATGGGACGTAAACCTTTTTACCGTTAACTAAGAAATGGCCATGAGAAACAGCTTGTCTGGCAGAAAGATGGGTTGGCAGGATGCCAGCTCTCCAGACAACATTGTCAAGACGGTGCTCTAAAGATTTTAAAAGATTGACGGCCGGCGAATTGGTTTTTTTGGCTAGAGCTTGCTTCACGTATTTGGCAAATTGTTTTTCGGTAACACAATAAAACATTCTAGCTTTTTGCTTCTCATTTAGTTGAATGCCAAAATCAGTTTTTGGCCGACCAAAAGATTTTTTCCTACCCTTGCCCTTGCGTTCTTCACGAAGAGCGAATTTTTGGGTTTGAGTCTTCTCAAAGATGGGGGCTTTTAGTCTGCGGGCTATTTTGTATTTTGGGCCAATTTTCATATATTTAAAATAAAATTAAACTCTCCTTGGTTTTTTTGGTTTTGGGCCGTTATGAGGAACTGGAGTGACGTCTTTGATAGAGGTGATGTTTATTCCTTTTGAAATAAAACCTCTGATCCCCGATTCTCTGCCAGAGCCGACACCTCGCACTACAACTGAAATTTCTTTGATGCCCAATGTTTGCGCTTTGATACCTAATGTTTCGCCCACTTTAGCGGCGGCAAAAGGAGTACCCTTTTTGGCCCCTTTAAATCCTAAACTACCGCTCGAAGCGGTGGCGATAACGTTGCCCTTTTTGTCAGTTAATATAAGAGCGGTGTTGTTGTAGGTGGATTGAACATGCAAAATACCGGTGTCAAACCTCTTTTTGCCAGAAACCGCAGCTGTCTCAACTTTTGATTCAGCAGTTTTTTCGGTATCCCCTTCTTCTGTTTTAACAATTCTTTTCTTTCCCATAATTATAAATTATTTTTTATCAACTGCTCGACGACCAGTACCCATAGTTTTCCTGGTGTTACCTCTGCGAGTTCGGGAGTTGGTCTTGGTTCTCTGGCCTCTGGTAGGTAGAACGCGACTATGTCTTACCCCACGATAACATTTGATATCTTTTAGTCGTTTTATATTTCCAGAAATTTCTCTTTTTAAGTCACCTTCGATTTTTAAGCTTTCAACTATTTTTTTTATTTCACTTTCTTTTTCTGGAGACAGGTCCTTGGCGGTGGTACCCCAGTCTACTTTGGCTTTATTTAAAATTTGTTGGGCTCGAGAGCGGCCGACTCCAAAGAGAGCGGTCAGCCCAATTTCGAGTCTTTTTGTTTCTGGTATTGTAATTCCTAAAATTCTCATATTTATATATTTATCCTTGTCTTTGTTTATGTTTTGGATTGCCTTTGCAAACTACAAATAAAACGCCTCCTCGGCGAACTAATTTGCATTTTGGGCACATTGTTTTTATTGAAGCCTTTACTTTCATTTTATGGGTCAAACTATTTTTCTACTATCAAGTCTACGCACAATCCTCCCCTTCCCCCCGTAGGGGTCAAGAACAACTTCAACAGAATCGCCAATTAAGACTTTAATTCTGTTCATTCTCATTTTACCAGACAAATACGCCAGTATTTCTTGTTCTTTAAATTTAACACGGAAAAACGCATTTGGAAGCGCTTCCGTTACCATACCAACACTTGTCTCTGGTCGCTCTTTTTCAATCATTTGAACAATGCAAAGAGGTTATCATATAAACCTTATCAATGTCAAGCTTATTTACCGACAGTTGTTTGAACACGTATTTTTGATGAATCAGTGGGAAATGTCTGTTTCCAAATAGGCCTTATTACTGCGGTTATACCCGAAATACCGGTAAATTCATCCATTATTTTCTGGAGGTCTTTTTTGGGAGCCCCTAGTAGTTTTTGGCTGATAGTATCTGTGTTTATTTCAGCCCAAGCCAGAACCTGACCTTTTATTTGGAGGCTTATTTTCTCACCACCTTCTAAGTTGCCGACTATCTTTTCAACCGCTAAAGGAGAGAAGTCAATAATTTGAGATTTTATATTATTCCAGCTATCAAATTCGGAAGCATAAGTTGCAATTATTTTGTCTGACAATTCTTTTTTGTTTAACATCAAAGCATAAGCGGTGATCTCTTTTCCCACCAACACCGATGAAGACTCCTCTTTTTGGGACAACTCTTTGGATTTATAAATAATAGAATTGGACAATAATACTAACTCTGCTGGTACTTTTGATTGCAGTTCTTTTTCTAGATCGGCTCGTGTTTCTGTATCAATATTTTGCAGAGCTGTTTGTTTTTCGGCTGGAAGCACTGTTTTCATTTTGCCGACGAAACCACCAGTCATCTCGGTGATAGATCTGGCGTAAAAATTGTTGTAACGGTTGGCATCGTTTTTAAAACCCGGTACTGTGAAATCTGACTTATTTATATTGTACTTTTCTCCCGGTTCGTCAGCAAAAACTTCTACTTCTATACTACCCGGGGTTTCAGTACCATTTTTGGTTGTTTTGCCGGGGACTATTATTGATTCGGGAATTCTAAAAATAAGGCCATCTTTAGTTTCAAATCGAGTGCGAATGATTAATCTTTGAGGTTGGGAAGAAAAATTGTTGTAAACTATAATTTTACCAGAAGCCTTAAGCTCAACGGCTTCTTCGCCGGTAGCGGGGATAGAGACTGTTTTAGATTTGGCAAGTTTAACGACTTCATATCTAACACCCCCTTCCTCTCTCTCTTTTACACCAACTATTTCAGTAGCTACGTTAAGGTTTTGACTTCTGGGAGTGATATTAACTGTAGCCGAGGCAAACACAGTCATCATCCCCACTATAAAAACGGCAATCAGAACAGAAATAATAGTGCCAAACATCCAAGCCTTCCTTTTTGATTTGGTTGGGCCGTTATTGTAATTTGGTTCTTCCTTATTTTTAGGGTAGTAATACTCGTAAACGTTGGTGTTCTTTTTTTCTGCAACCTCGGATATTCTGGAATCAAAGGCTGGAGTACTTAAAGGCATAGGGGTGGCTTTTGGGGGCGGTGTTATTTCGGGTTTAAGGTTGATGGATACTTTCCTTTTGCCACCATTGGGAATAGGAATATCTCTAATACTTCTTCTATTATCTGGCGGAGTAACATCACTAAATTGTATTCTTGGCATATCTATATTATAAACCTTTATTTTATTTTATGTGCAATAGAGTTGTGGAAAAATAACCCAGTTTTGTTTTTGACCCGAAGTCGGACTTCGGGCTGGACTTCGGGCTGCTTGACTTTTAATTAAACAATTTGGTCACCAGATGACTGAAAGACCGGTAACCGCGACGATCTTACAAAATTGCTTGTCGGGTGTCAATTGGAGAAAACCGAATTGTTTATTCCAAACAACAGCTTTCAGTGGAGACAAAAGTTCACAACTCCAGTTTCCTTGGAAGCGGTGCGGAAACTCATTCACAGTCCCAACGCTGAACCACCGAAAGTTTGAGATCGTAAATAGCCGGCCCAAGGATACGGGCTGGCTATCACTTTTATATTTCTTTATTCATCTAAATCATTCCCAACGCCCGACGTTTGGAGGTCAAGACTGTTAGGATCAAATGATAACCATTCGAAAATTTCTTTTTTAAATATTTTAGGATTATCAAAATATTCTGGGAAATCTTTTTTTGAGATAATTTTGTTTTCATCTCTTTTCTTTCCACAATAATCTTGATAACTGCTCCATTCATAATTTTCTAAAAACTTTTTTGCTTTTTCTATATTTTTAATTCCATTTTCTTTCCACGTGGGGTCTATAAGTTTCGTGAGGTTCAGATGGATATAAGAAAAAATATATTTTAAATATGGATCAGTATCTATGTAAGAACTTTTAAAATTAGTTTCAAATAATCCGCCAGTGCGTTTATATTTTGTATTAAAATATTTTGAATAAGAAGTAAAAACTTTTTGCATAAAAATACTTATTGCATTCTTTTTCAATTTTTGTTTTTGCCCGAAGTCCGACTTCGGGCTGGGAATAGTTATTAAAATATGAAAATGATTGGGCATAAGCACCCATGCCCCAATTGAAACAATAGATTCTCCCCTATCAAATTCCCAAGCGTCTATTTTCTTTTTAACAATATCATCTTTAAAATTTATCCGTTTTCTTGAATTAGCAAGATAAAGCATTTTTATAAATCTTTTCCTATCTTGATCATCAAGAAAAATATTTTGTTTGCTGTTTCCTCTATTGTAAAGATGATAAAATTCACCTTCCACAAAATTTTCTTTTCTTTGCATAATTTTATTATACCATATACAAATAGCCCGAAGTCCGACTTCGGGCTATTTGTGATAACCCTACCCCATCCGATGTACATCAGACTGCCCCTCTCCTTGTCTAATGGGAGGGGCGAAATTTGCTAGGATTACGAATGCTTGACTTTTAAACTCAAAGGTGATATTCTACACGGTAGAAGGAGACCGCAGATGGTTACAGTTTTGATTGCCACTCTTTTTATCTTAACATTGATCGCCACATTGGCGGCGGTGTTCATGGTGAGAACAACAACCAAATCAATTCGGGCGGGGGTACTCAGTCACGATCAGCTTGCGACTATAGGGGAGTTTCTACCGCTTATCTCCGGCTGCTTGGGGGCGATGGCAGCGATGATGTTCATGCTGGGGATGGTCATGATCTCTGTTCAACGAAGATCTCCTCTGTTTCCGGAAGAGACATACCTGTTTCCGATCATGGTCCTCTTGTTGTTATTGGCGACTCTCTCGGCTTTTGTTGGTATAGTATGGCTTGTTCGGCGGATACTGAAGAAAGCCCACCCTGATTTTCATTTCAAGGGGATACTGGCCTAGCCTAATAAGGGGATGCATCGCAACGCGCGGTACATCCCTTTCTCTTTAAATTACAGATATTAGTAATAATTATAGAGAACTATTCCAAAATGGCTTTGATGCGGCGGACGCCAGCAGATACTGCTTCTTCTTTTATGATTTTAAATCTGGCCAATTGTGCTGAGCTTGTCGAAGCAAGTTCGGAAGTGTTAGAAACATGGGGTCCGCCACAAAATTCTTTAGACCATGCAGTTTCAAGAGAATTGCCGACATAATAAATACTGACTTCGTCGCCATACTTATCGCCAAAAGCATGAACAGCACCTGTTTTCTCGGCTTCCTCTTTTTTCATTATCACTTTATTAACTGGCAGATTTTCAGAAATTTTTTGATTGACCAAATCTTCTACTTTTTGTTTTTCTTCATCGGTCAATTTGCTATCGTGATTAAAATCAAAGCGTAAACGCTCGCTGTTTATGTTACTACCCTTTTGCGTTATTTTTTCTCCCAAAACAATCTCTAAAACTTGGCGCAAAAGATGAGTAGCGGTATGCAGTTTTTTGGTTTCTTCTCCGGCGTCCGATAGTCCACCTTTAAACATACCAGCGCTTGATGTGCGTGAAAGCTCTTGATGTTTTTTTAATTCTTCATTAAATTTATTTTCATCAATCTCAGTCCCCTTTTCTTTGGCGAGCTCTAAGGTTAATTCAAAAGGAAAACCATAAGAAGTAAAAAGGGTAAAGGGATCCGGAGAAAGACCTTCTTTCTCCGCCTTTTCAAATTCTTTTAAACCATTTTCCAAAGTTTTTTCAAATTTTTCTTCTTCTTGATTTAAGTTGTCAAAAATAAAATTTTTATTTTTAGAAAGTTCTGGATAAACTTTTTCATAAATTAAAATAACACTCTCGGCAATTTCTTTAGTGAAATATTTTATACCCAATTGTTTGCCATACCTAACGGCTCGCCTGATCAATCGGCGCAAAACATAACCTTGGCCGGTGTTTGAAGGAGCGATTCCTTTTTCATCACCCAAAATAAATGTGGCTGCTTTTAAATGATCGGCAATAATGCGCATTGCCCTTACATCTTCTTCCTTATATTTTTTGTTTGAAAGTTTTTCTATTTTTTGAATGATTGGCCAGAAAAGCTCAGTTTTGTAATTGTCGTCTAGTCCATTTATCACTGCGAGCGTTCTTTCAAGACCCATTCCTGTATCAACATTTTGCTGGGTTAAGGGTACAAATTGGCCGTCAGCAGTTTTGTTGTATTGCATAAAAACATCGTTCCAGATTTCGAGCCATTTTGGATTGTCGTCATTGAAACTCTCAGGCACCTCGTTTGGATCACCTACCCAATAAAACATTTCGGTATCAGGCCCACAAGGTCCGGTCTCGCCTGCCGGTCCCCACCAATTATTTTTTTTTGGCAATTTGGCAATTCTTTTTTCTGGAATACCTAATGACTTCCATTTCTCAAAAGCTTCATCGTCAAATGGCGCGTCATTGTCTCCCACAAAAACAGAAACGGCTAGTCTATCTTTATCTAAACCAAGCCATTCTTTGGAAGTTAAAAATTCAAAGCTATATTCTATTGCCTCTTTTTTAAAATAATCTCCCAAGGACCAGTTGCCAAGCATTTCAAAAAAGGTGTGGTGACTGCCGTCCCCCACTTCATCAATATCGCCAGTGCGGATGCATTTTTGAACATCTGTTAGTCTGTTTCCCGAAGGATGTTTTTCGCCGAGTAGATAAGGGACGAGTGGATGCATACCAGCGGTAGTAAAAAGTATCGAAGGATCATTTTCCGGAATAAGCGAAGCGCTAGGAATAACTTTGTGTCCCTTTTCTTCAAAAAACTCTAAATATTTTTTTCTAATTTCTGCCGAGGTCATATTTATAAAGTAAATTCTCCGTTTTTGTAGATTATTTTGGTTTTACCGTTGGGAAGGTGTGCGGTAACAGTTCGTGGTGCTGTAGAAATAATATCGGTATGCACAGAAGAAGTATTATATCCGAGCTTCTCCCATTCTTTTTTACTCACTTTGCTCGGGTCTCCATCATAACAATCTTGATACGCATTACCGAGGGCTATATGTGTGTTACCGTTTGGTCCACCGACATTTTCATCAAAGAGTGTTTCGGCCATAAATTTGGTAATGCGTGAAAATCGCTTATCTGTCAAAGAATACTCCCCTACTCTGTCAGCGCCTTCCGTTGCAATCATAAACTTAAGAACCTTTTCATTTTTCTTTGCTTTGCTTTTAATCACTTTCCCGTTTTTAAATTCGAGCTCAATCCCCTCAATAAGGTTTCCATATCTATAAAGAGGTTGGTTAAACTTGATCCACCCTTCGGTACCTCGCCAGTCGGGAGAAGTGAAAAGCTCGAAGCTTGGAATATTTCTACCGCTTCCACCCATCCATTTTCTTTTCTTGCCTAACTTTATCCACAAATTGACGTCTGGTCCTTCTATGTGTACTTTTTCAATCTTTAGAGAATTTAGTTTTTTTTGATAATTTTCGATTTGGGCGTAGACTTTTTTCCATTCAGTTATAGGATCTTGTTTGTCCAGAAAGCAAGCTTTTATAATTTGTTGCCAATAATCTTTCAGGCTCAATCCGGCTTCTTTGGCCATTGCTCCTGTTCCATAAAGTCCCAGTGTCCATGTAAACCGGCCTTTATTTTCTTTTTCATTTCTCCAATCCATAGCCGGCTTCCAAGCTTTTCCCTTCGCCATTATTTTTTGAGGATCTATACCCCGCAGAGATTTTTTATCGGTTTCTGAAATTATAAAAATTGAGTGATCTATCTGATCAACTTGGCCACGCATTAATTTTGCCGGAAAAAAATTGATTTGATTTGGAGAGGCCATTTCAAAAAATTCTCGATCAAACCGAGCCCACTTTTCATTGTCTGGTTGATATCTGCCAATAGTATGTCCCCCAGCCCTCCATATCTTTCGTAATATCTCTATATAGAGAGGTTTTGCCGATTCTGAGGCACTTACCAAGACAACATCTCCTTTTTTTATACCTTTACCGCTTTCTAAGGCAAAATTTACCAATACATCGGCATATTGTTTCAGTATCTTTTTTGGGGGTTTATACATGCCTCTAAATATACTTGCTTATAAGAGAATAATCAATTATTCTCTATTACATGACTTACAAAAAGAAAGTATTAAAAAATGGTTTGAGGATTATAGCAGTGCCTATGAAGGGCTCGCCTTCGGTGACAGTAATGTCTTTGATTGAAGCGGGCTCAAAATACGAAAATAAGCAAAATAATGGTATTTCCCATTTTCTGGAGCACATGTGTTTTAAAGGTACAGATAAAAGACTGAAAGCTATAGATATTTCCAGAGAATTTGATGCAATGGGTGCTCAAAATAATGCTTTCACTTCTTCTGAAGTGACGGGTTATTGGGGCAAGGCTCACAATAAACACACTGACAAACTTCTGGATATTATTTCTGATATGTACCTTCACCCCACTTTTCCGGAGGCAGATTTAGAAACTGAAAAAGGCGTGATTGTGGAAGAAATAAATATGTATGAAGATTTACCTCAAAGTTTGGTGCAAGAAGTTTTTAGTGGACTTTTGTATGGTGACCAACCCGCCGGTTGGAGTATCGCGGGTACCAAAGAAAATGTGTGCGGATTTAAACGAGAAGATTTTGTAAATTATAGAAAAAATAATTATGTGGCGGAAGCTACTACCATCGTTATTGCGGGAGATATTAATGAAAAAGATATTTTCAAAAAAGTAACCAAAGCTTTTGTTGGTATATCAGAGAACAAAAAAGCTAGTAAGAAAAAAGTGGTGGAGAAACAAAATGAACCAATGATTAAACTGAGATTTAAAGAAACCGACCAAACTCACTTAGTGATTGGTGTGAGAGCTTTTAATCTTTATGATAAAAGAGTACCGGCTTTGGGACTGTTTTCTACTGTACTCGGCAATGGTATGAGCTCTCGGCTTTTCCAAAAAATGAGAGGAGAGCTTGGTATTTGTTATTACGTGAGATCTTCTGCTGAAGAACTTACTGACCATGGAATGTTTACAATTTCGGCTGGAGTGGACTCTACGAGAGTTCTACAAGGTATCAAAGGCATTTTGGAAGAAATGATAAAAATCAGAGATGAAAAAATTCCAGAATCTGAATTGCGTAAAGCCAAAGATTATATGATTGGCAATATGTATTTAGGATTGGAATCTTCTAGCGCCCAAGCCAACTTTTTTGGTTTTCAAGAAATAATGAAAGAAAAAATCAAAACTCCCAAAGAATTAGAAAAAGAAATAGAAAAAATAACCGCAGAAGATTTGTTTAAAGTAGCTAAAGAAATTATCACAAATAAAAGGCTCAACATGGCTATTGTCGGCAAATATAAAGATGCTGAGCGCTTCAAAAATATTTTGAAGGTTTAAATACACACATCTTATACGACCGTGAGAGATGTGTGTATTTGATATTCTATAAATCTTTCAAAACTTGAAAGTCTTTTTTGAGTTGGTCTTTGGTGTGGGAGTTATAGACAGCGACGGCTGGATGATAGAGTGGCACCACTTTTATTTTGCCATAATTGGTGGTGGTTTCAAAAACTTTGCCGTGGTTTTGACTTATGGGTTCCAGTTCAAATTCCAAGTTAAACTTGGGCATAATGTAATACATAGCATATCGGCCCAAAGTAGCGATAATTTTTGGCTGAATAATTTCAATTTGTCTATCGAGAAATGGCCCATAAATTTCAATCTCTTCCGGGAGTGGGTCGCGGTTTTTGGGCGGGCGGTCTTTGACAATATTTGTTACATAAACTTCTT
>Ga0265292_1001115_pt1 | contig 26094 bp, 36 predicted proteins | sample Munlanlewell296A_FD_189080 | JGI IMG/M metagenome (GOLD analysis project Ga0265292, IMG submission 189080) | Leachate microbial communities from a municipal landfill in Southern Ontario, Canada - Leachate well 296A | ecosystem: Engineered > Solid waste > Landfill > Unclassified | place: Canada... | reverse complement strand
ATTGTGTTAAATTCAAAATGATTTAATGCTTACAAGCATAGTTCATGGTTAAGCTAAAAATTTAACAAATTTTTAACTTGTACAAAAATCAAAGATTTTTGCTCCAAACTCCGTGTAGGCTCATTGTAATTATATTGAACAGAATGAAATTTAAACAAAGTGAAATATAATTTGGATTTGCTTGATAGCAATAGGAGATAATTCAAATCCCAAGCGACTTCGTGGTAGAGAGTAATCAAAATTAATTTCTCGTGCGAGGTCGCGAGCTGGTAGGCTCATTAAAATTAATTCGAGAGGTATCTTTAAAAAGTAATTTTATCTTTAATTTTTGGATGACCCTGCGGTTTCAGCGGAGGCAGTTAGAAACTGCCGTTCCACAATTTGAGGAAAATCGAAAAAAACCAGCGGGTTGTTTTCAGCCCCGATAGTTCAGAGGCCAAGAATGCGGCCCTTTCAACTGACGTTAGGAAATTAATCTAACAAGTTAGGAAGTGCGGCCGTGACCCGGGTTCGAATCCCGGTCGGGGCGTGTATCTACATTTATAATAAAAACAATAAATTTATAAATATGTAGGTATACCTTACTCTATGGTAGAAATTAAAAAAATAAAGAAAGGCAATAAAGAATATTTCTATATTGTTCATAGTTACAGAGAAGGAAAAGCTGTAAAGAAAAAGCAGTTCTATTTGGGAGAATCAATTCCAAAAGATATTGAAGAAAAGAAAAAAGAGTTTATGCGGGAATTTTATAAATTGAAATTTTTGAAAAATATTGATAGTATAAAGAGCAATTTTAATTCTGAATATAAATCAATGCCAAACTCTGCTAAAGAAAAATCTAAAGAGACTTTTGCAACTAAATTTACTTATAATACTCAGAGAATAGAAGGAAGCAAATTAACATTAAAAGAAACTGCAAATCTTTTGGAAAGGGGGATTACTCCTTCTTCAAAATCAATAAGAGATGTAAAAGAAGCAGAATCACATAAAAAAGTCTTTTTTGAAATGTTAGATTATGAAAAAGATTTGAGTTTGCAAATTGTTCTTAAATGGCACATGGATTTAATGAAAGAGACAAAAGAAGATATTGCAGGAAAAACAAGGAATCATAATGTTGCAATTTCTGGTTCTAAATTTAATCCTCCAATGCATTTGGAATTGGACACTTTGTTGAAATTATTTTTTGATTGGTATAATAATGAGAAAGATAATGAGAAAGGAAATATTCATCCTGTTGAATTGGCTGCTTTGGTCCATTTAAAATTTGTGACTATTCATCCTTTTTCCGATGGAAATGGTAGAATTTCTAGGATAATGATGAATTTTGTACTGAATAAGAATAGGTTTCCTCTTTTAGATATACCCTATACAAAAAGAGATAGTTATTATAATGCGTTGGAAAGGTCTCAGATAAACAAAGAGGATAATATATTTGTTCAATGGTTCTTTAGAAGATATTTGAGTGAATATAAAAAATATTTAAAAGAATAAGCCAGTCCCCCTGCTATCCCGGTCGGGGCGTTTGTTTTCAATTGCAATAATCCTTAAAAAGTATTCTTTTAACCAGATTTCATGGATTTTGATAAAAAAAACTTGAAAGAACTGTAGATAGGATTACTTCTTCCATTAAAAAAGATGAAGAATTTGGTCTAAGGTGCTTACACATGGGAGAATTAAATAAAAAATTAAAAATTTTTTATAAAAGCTATAATTCAGAAAATGATTTTAAAATCCACCAACAAATTTTCGAACATGCAGTATCTTACTTAGAAAAATGGCGCTGGAGTGAAGCAAGTTTAGAGGGAGAAGCAGGATATATAGTTAGCCATGAGTGAAGCAAGTTTAGAAGGAGAAGCAGGATATATAGTTAGCATAGTTAGCCATTAAACTTCCTTTGTAAAAACTTAGATATTTTCAATTTTATTCAGTTTTTTAAATAATTTGAGAGAAAAAATGAATGATTCAAAATAAGAGAAAAAATAAATTAAAAAAAAGCTTAAATTAAAATTGCTCTTCTCAATATTTATATTCTTATAAACTGCACTTTTTGAAACGGTCCTAAAACAATTTCTTATCTAATCAACTTCTCATTTATCTTCTTAAGGTTAAATAAAATTATTTTCTGCAAAGTTATGTAAAGTTTTGCATCATTTTTTATCTTTGAGCCTTTGGTGTAATCCAAATATTCATTAAGCAAACCAAAAGGAATATCTAATATTGGCACATCAAGAGATTGTAGCAGATGAAAAGTGATTAACCTTGTTGTTCGACTATTGCCATCTTCAAATGGATGAATATGCTGAAATTCATTATGAAAATAAACTGCAAATTTTAATATTGCTTCTAAATCAGGATTCTTTTTCTTAATAAATTCATTATACTTTTCAAATAATTTTTCAAGCTCTTCTTTTATCCTTTCAGGAGGAGTAATCTTAAAATTCGGATTGCCTTTAATAAAAACATTAATGATTCTTATATTTCCAGCAAAATCTGGATTGTGTTTCATTGCTGTTTTGTGATAATCTAAAATTAATTGCAAACTTAGTGGTTTTCTTTCATTTGCATCTTTAATCATCTGATTCATAGCTTCTTGATAATTCTTCACTTCATCAACATCATAAGACCTTAGATTTGCAGGAATAATCTTATCTTTTAATATTTTTATTGTATCTGGGAGAGTTATCGGATTTCCTTCTAAAGAAAGGCTATGATAAATAAATGGTATTTCAAAATCGCTTACTATCCTCTGATATTTTGCTTCATCTTTTTTTCTTAATCTTTTATAAATATTGAGCTCCTTTTTTATGCTTAGGATATAATTCTTATAGAACTCTGTAATAACCTCGTGCTTATATCCAAAATAAACTAAGAGATTATTTAATAGAACATTATAAAACACGATGGCTCTTAGGGGCTTTTCAGAAATAACAAGAATCATACCATATTTATTTAATATATCAATATTTTTCTTTAAAGTTCTTGAATTAAGCTTCATGTTTTTAGAATTAATCTCTCCTCTTTTAAGTGAATGGCTAATAAATTTCACAAGACCTTCATTCAACATAGAATTGTAATTTATACCATTTTTAATGCAAAAAAAAATTAAATTATGAAGTGATTCTGCTTTTTTGGATATTTCTGCTTGAAACCCCCCTTTTCGTTTTAATACAAGATTCTCTTTTGTGAGCCCCCTCAAATATTTATGAATCATATGATACTCTCTTTCATCTTTATTGAGTTTTTTAACAACATCAATAGGTTTTATCGACCCTCTATTTTTATAGACAATTTCAAACACATCATATTTTGTGACCATAATCTATATACTCTTTCGTAGTTTATAAAACTTTCTATTTTGTATAATAAGTTAAAATTTATGTAACTTTATATACAATATATAATATTTTTAATATTACTTGATTACATTATGTATTTTTAGTTACAAAATTTGTAAAGATATATGCAAAATATAAACTCCTTAGTTCCATTTGGTACGATTTATGTACTTTTTACCCATAAAACGTGCTATATAGCATGATTTGTAGGAAATTTAATCGTTGCCTTCATTTCTTACTTTTGTATAAACTGCGTTCTCCAAATCTTCAAACATACCATTAAGAGTTTGGGCAAAAGTTCTTTTTCTCATATCTTCTGGCAAATCTTTCAAATCCCAAATACTTCTTACAATTGGAAGTTTGTTCACCAATTCTTCTTTCTTTAACACATCTGCTTCTAACCATTCTTTCCACCATTTTATTTCATACTCTTCTTTTTTCTCTTTTTGTTTTTTCATATTTTAATCAACAGCCTTATTTTTATAAATTTGTGTTTTAATTTTGAAGTCAGAAAGTTAATTTTAATGGATGTTTTTCTTTATCCCATTCCCATTCAGTTTTTTAAATAAAAATTGGAAAGAATTAAAAATTCATTAATCTTTGTTACAATTAATGGGCATTAGATTAACTCCTGTGATAAGCGAAATAATTTCTATATTAAGAAAACATAATCTTGAAATAAAAAGAATTAGAGGAGACCACATAATTATAAACAAAGTGGATAGTTTACCTTCCTTGAAAAGACCAATAGTTTTAGTAAATGAGAAAAGATTGAGTAATGCTGTAAGATTAAATTTACTAAAGGAATGTGAAGAGGCAGGAATAAAAAGGGAGGAATTTGGAGAAATATTTTAAAAAGGCTTAAATAGATTAAATATTCAAATTATAATATGGAAAATAGAATAGAAATTGATATTATTATAACCCCTGAAGGAAGTGGAAAAAATAAGATTTATAGTATAACTTCTATACAATTTCCGAATATAGTTACACAAGGAGAGACTATAGAACAGGCAAAAGCAAGGCTTAAAGAAGCTTTAGAATTATACTTTGAAGAAGTCCCTGCAGAAAAAGAAATTCTTATAAAAATAAAGAAAGAAGAAAGTTTACCTTTAATCTCAAGAATGTTTTTATAATTCTTATATATCCCAATTATAGTCAAGATAAAGCATCCTTATTCAGTTTTTTAAACCCCATTTTCTTATAAACAATATGAGACCAAGATATAGTTTTTCTTCAAGACACACAGGAAAGAGAGAAAACATGAGAAAGCAAAGAGGCAAATATCCCTTAATAGCAAAAAAGATAATTGAAGATTCAGATATTATCCTTGAAATACTTGATGCAAGATTTATACAAGAAACAAGAAATAGTGAATTTGAAGAGGAAATAAAGAAGAAAGATAAAAGACTTATTTATGTTTTCAACAAAGCAGATTTAATTGACAAAAGCAATTTGATTATATCAAAAGAATTAATTCCATATGTATTTGTATCTTCCACTCTAAGAAAAGGAATAAAAGAATTAAGGGATAAGATAAAAATAGAAGCAAAGAAAGTAAATAGGGAAAAAGATGAAACAGACAGTGAAAAAATAGTTGTTGGGGTTATAGGTTATCCAAACACAGGGAAAAGTTCTTTAATTAATTCCTTAATTGGGAAGAGTTCCGCAGGAGTTGGTTCTGATGCAGGGTTTACAAAGAGTCTTCAAAAAATAAAGCTCTCTCAAGATATAGTTCTACTTGATTCTCCAGGAATAATTCCTGAAAGAGAATATTCTCCTCAAGATAGAGAAAAAATATCAATGCACACAAGATTAGGAGCAAGAAGTTACAGCCAGGTTAAAGAGCCAGAAATAGTTGTTGCAAGTTTAATGAAAGATTACTCAAAAGTTCTTGAAAAATTTTACAAAATAGATTCAAAAGGAGATTCTGAAATATTAATTGAAGAATTGGGAAAGAAAAAAGGATTTTTAAAAAAAGGCGGAGAAGTTAATGAAGATGTTACAGCAAGATTAATTCTAAAGAACTGGCAAAGCGGGAATATTAAGATTTAATTGTTCATATATATTTGGCTCTATTTTGTTGTCGGAAATATCATAAGATGTAGGAGAATAAGCCGGACATTTTTTATTATTTTCTGGATCATATGCACAATTCTCACAGCTTTTCCATACTGGATTTAATATTTGATGAACACACCTCTCAAGCGCGGGCATAAATGTATAAAATTAAATGTATTTAAATATCCTTACAAAAAAGAAGAAGAAAATATTCAGATAAAAAACTTTAAATAAGAGATTGAATTAAATTGAAAATGATAGACTCACATATTCATTTGGGCTCAATTCCAAATCAAGGAAAAAATTGGGGAAGTTTCAAAGAATATAAAAGAATTGCAAACAAAATAGGAATTGAAAAATATTGTGTTGTTCCAATTGGGCTTCCAAAAAATTTCTCTGACAATTCTACTCCCGACAATGAGTCTGTATTAAAAGAAAATAACAAAGCAGTAATTCCTGTTTATTGGTTCAATGTCTTTGATCTTCCAAAAGAAATAGATAAAAGATACAAGGCAATTAAATTTCATCCAGATATTGGAAATGTTTCAATAGATGATAAAAGAATTATTGATTTTACCAATGAAATAAATTTACCAATATTTGTGCATACTAATGAGAATAAAGAATACTCCAATCTTGAAAAGGTTTCTAATTTAGCAAAAAAAATTAATGTTCCAGTGATAGCGGTTCATTCTGGGTCTGTAACAAAGACATTTTTTACAATAGATAATTACACTTTCCCAAAAAATGTTTATTTTGAAACTTCTGGAATACAATATGCAATAATATTAAAGAAAATTTATGAAAAATTTGGAGCAAAGAGAATTATATTTGGAAGCGATTATCCTTTTGGAGATCCGAGAGTTTCTTTGGCAATGATAGAATCTCTTAATCCTTCAAAAAACGAATATAAATTAATTACTGAAAAAAATATAATTAAAATTTTAAAACTTTAACCATATACTCCCCTTTCCCTTCATCTAATTCATATCCTAATTTTTCATAATATTCTCTCACTCCCACACCAGATATAATTTTTATTTCTTTGTACCCTTCTTTTTCAGCAATCTTCTCTGCCTCATTCATAAGCCATTTCCCTAAACCTTTATGTTGTCCCGCTTCTTTTGATTTTTCCCCCAGCTTCAAACTTTGTCCATAAACGTGAAGTTCGCGAATTATAGCTGTTTTAAAGCTTAATTTATTATTATCTATAACAGTAGTTTTCAACTTATTAATAGTAGAACCTTGCTTAGAAAATCTTTTATCATTAATTAATCTCTCCTTCTCACCTACTATCCTTAATCTCAACAAACCAAATAATATATCTTCTTTATTTACAATTTCAATAAAATATTCTTTTCCTCCAGAAGCAGTATATTCTGTTTTTTTTAATTTCAAATCAATATTTATATTTTCTTTATTAAACCCAACCTCTCTATATCTTATTTCTTTAAGTTTAACTCCCTTCTTTCTTAATTCATCCTCAACATCCTTTCTTATTCCAATATGTTTTGTCCCCGCAACAAGATATTCGGATGGAATTTCTCTCATAATTCTCATAACCCTGCAATATCTTGGAATTGCTTTTAACATTTTAATCAAAAGTTTTCCAATTTCTTCGGCTGAATATGGTTTGTATTTCTTTTTCCAATAAAGTTTTTCTAACTCTGAACAAGGCATAACCTGACAAGGGTATATTTTAATCTGGTCTGGTTTAAATCTTTCATCAGAAAATATTTTATTAAATAATTTTAAATCTTTTACAGGATTGCTCAAAGGCAAACCGGGCATCACATGATAGCCTATTTTAAAACCAGCATTTCTTAAATCTCTTGTAGCTTTAACAACATCTTCAACTTTATGCCCCCTTTTTATGGCATCATAAATTTTATCATCTATAATTTGAACTCCCAATTCCACTCGCGTGCATCCAAATTCCCTCATTCTTTCTATAAATTCAGAACAAACATCTGGTCTTGTTTCAATGCAAAGAGCAACACATCTGTGCTTTGCACTCTCATTTTTCTTCTTGGCTTCTCCCAAATTTTTAGAAATTTTTCCATTTAACCCGTCATACAATCCCTTCACAAAATCATACTGAAATTTAATTGGATATTCTAAAAAAGTTCCTCCCATTATAATAAGTTCAACTTTCTCAGTTGGATGATTCATAATTTCAAATGCTTTAATCCTTGAAACAACTTGTTTATAAGAATCATAATCAAGAGATTTAGCTCTCAAAACAACAGGGGATTTAGGAGTATAACTTTGAGGAACATTCAAAGAAGGGCAATAAATACAAGTTCCATGTTTGCATTTTCGAGGAGGAAGCATGACTGCAACAGGAGTTATTCCTGAAATTGTTTTGGTTGGCTTGCGGACTTCATTTTTTTGAGGAGGTTTCATAGAATAAATATATAAAAAGAGATTTTAAATTTGTTGTGAATTATAACAGCCAGAAAATAAGAACATTTTTGTTAAATTCTATTGAAAATAAATTATATTCCCTTATATCCAAATTTATGATTATAAGTTGGGTGATCAATTATATCTAAAACAAAAGCAATTATCTCTACTTTTTCATTATTTGTTAGAGTATACAACATTCTCCAAAACACTGGAAGTTCTACTCTGAATAAATTATTTGCTGAATATTTTTGTTTATATTCCTCTGGAATTAAGTTTTTAGCAATTGGATTTCCATAATGAATGTTTACTTTTATCAAATCAATTTTATGATTAATTGCTTTTAGAATCATTCTTGATTGTTTATTATTCTCCGCTTCTGAATTAAGTTTTTTATAAACCTCTTCTGCTTCAGGTGATAAAATAATTTTTACTTCTTTCAGGATGTTAACTCTCTTTGAAATTTAAAAGGTTGGATATATTTTATTTTTTATAATTCCATTCCTTGTATAATTGCTCTTTTCAAGTTAGGATTATTGTTTTCTATCCAAGTTATACCTTTTAGAGTCACTGCAATTTTATTGCTTCTTTCCAAATATTCAAGAATTATAATTAAAGTAATATGGTTTACTTGTCTTGGAAGTTTTCTTTTAAGTTCTGCCACAGAAATAACACTTTCATTGCTATTTTTTAGTGTATCTTCAACCATAATAACAGTATTCAATGTAGGCCAATGAATCTGTCTTTCTGAACTTTTGATTTTTTTTGCCTGTAACATTTTTGTATCTTTTTGATATTTATTAATAACTATTAGATACATATTGGTATTTAAATAGTTTTCTATTTCTTAAATTAAAAATGAAGTATTAAATTTACACATAGCTTATTTCTTATCTCATTTAAAGAGGGTTTTAACATATATGTTTCAGAATAATAGTGTTTTTAAAATATATATCCCCTAAAAAAACATGGACAATCCACAAAAGAAAAATCTTAGAAAATATTTAAATCATTATAAAAAATGTGAAGAAAAATTATCTAATATAATAAACCCTCTTAACGTTTTAATTAAATATTTATCCTCTTATACAGGTCATTCTGAATTATATTCAGACTCAAAAGAATTTTGTAGTTATTTAAAAGAAGAAAAGAAAGATATGCAAAAAGGAATTAATCGATTAGAGAAAAAATTAGGTAAAAATTAAAGAATATAGAGATAATCCTTCACAAAGAATAATTTTTAATCTCCTTTCCCAAAATTAATTTATAAAACCTTATTTCAATATATATTCTCAACACCAAGAATGCTTATAAAATTAACAATTTCAGTAATTAAATGAATGTAAATGAAAAACATTACAGAACAATATGGATAAAACCGGAAGATAATAAAGTTGTGCAAATAATTGACCAAAGATATTTGCCCCACGAGTTTGTAATTGAAGATTTAAAAGATGTTGACGATGTTGCAAGAGCAATAAAAGATATGCATGTTAGAGGAGCAGGATTAATTGGAGCAGCTGCAGGTTATGGCATGTATCTTGCAAGTTTAGAATCTCCAAAATATAATTTTGATTCTTATTTAATAGAAGCGGGAGAAAAATTAAAATCTACAAGACCAACTGCTGTAAATCTTTCATTGGATGTTGACAGGCAATTAAATGCAATAAAATATATAAAAAATATAAGAGATAAAATAAATACCACATTTAAAATAGCAAATGAAATTGCTGACGAAGATTCAGATTATTGCAAGAGAATAGGAGAACACGGGGTTAATATAATTGAAAAAATACACAAAAAGAAAAATGAAGGAATAGTAAATATATTAACACATTGTAATGCGGGTTGGCTTGCATTTGTGGATTATGGTTCTGCAACTTCTCCAATATACAATGCATTTGATAAAAAAATTCCAATTCATGTTTGGGTGGATATAACTGGTCCTTGGAATCAAGGAGCAAAATTAACTGCTTGGGAATTGGGACAGAATAAAGTTCCATACACTGTTATAGCTGATAATACAGGAGGACATTTAATGCAACATGGATTAGTTGATATGATTATTGTAGGTGCAGATAGAACAACTAGAACAGGGGATGTTGCAAATAAGATAGGAACTTATATGAAAGCTTTAGCCGCAAAAGACAATAAAGTCCCTTTTTATGTTGCACTTCCATCTTCTACATTTGACTGGAATATGAGAGATGGGATTAAAGAAATTCCAATAGAAGAAAGAGGTTCAGAAGAAGTAAAATATTCTAAAGGAAAAACTGATGAGGGTTTAATAAAAAGAGTTTTGCTTACTCCTGAAAATGCCAAGGCTGTAAATTATGGATTTGATATAACTCCTTCAAGATTAGTTACAGGATTAATAACAGAAAGAGGGATATGCAAAGCAAACGAGGAAAGCATTCTTAATTTATTTCCAGAACATAAAAATTATATAAAATTAAAAAATTAAAATGGAAGAAGGATACATAAAATTTAATTGCGAATGGATTAAACAAAAATTAGATGAGGATATAAATGAACTTAATAAATGGAGAAATAAGCTATACTCATTAAATTTAATCGGGGTTTATGAAAGCGGAATAGGTTTTGGTAATATAAGCATAAGAAAAGATAATAATTTCATAATAACTGGTTCAAAAACAGGCGGTATAGAAAATTTAACAAATAATCATTTTACAAAAGTTACTAATTGGAATTTCAATAAAAATAAATTAACCTGCTGCGGACCAATAGAAGCATCCTCTGAATCTCTAACACATGCAGCAATTTATATATCAAATTTAAACATCAATGCAGTAATTCATGTACATAACTCTAATTTATGGGAAAAATTAATGTATAAAGTTCCAACCACAAATGAGAAAGTTGAGTTTGGAACACCTGAAATGGCTTATGAAATTATGAAACTATTTATAGAGAAGAATACAATTAATAAAAAAATAATAGTTATGGGTGGGCACAAAGAAGGAATAATTTCATTTGGAAAAAATCTTGAAGAAGCAGGAAATGTTTTATTAAATTATTTCAATGTATATTCTCAACACCAAGAATGCTTATAAAATCTTCTTCAATTCAATAAATATGAAAATAGGAATAATAGGCGGTTCTGGTTTAGAAACTTTAGATATTTTTGAAAATCCTGCACAAAAAGAAGTTGAAACTCCTTTCGGAAAACCTTCTTCTCCTTTAATAACAGGAAGAATAAATAATATAGATGTGGTTATAATCTCAAGACATGGGACAAAACACGAAATTACTCCAACAGAAGTAAACAATAGAGCAAATATATTTGCTTTGAAAGATGAAGGATGCAAATATATAATTTCAACAACAGCAGTTGGCTCCTTGAGAGAAGAAATAAAAAGAGGAGATTTTGTAATTCTTGATCAATTCATAGACTTCACAAAGTTAAGAAAACTTTCCTTCTTTGATAAATTTGAATTTGGAGCAATTCATACTCCTATGGCAAATCCTTTTTCAGAAACACTAAGGAAAAAATTAATTGAAAGCTGTGAAAAACTTAAATTTCCCAATCATAAAAAAGGAACAGTTATAACAATTGAAGGCCCAAGATTTTCAACAAGAGCAGAAAGCAATCTTTTCAGACAGTGGGGAGCAAACGTCATAAATATGGCAACTTCACCAGAAGCAATATTGGCAAACGAAGCTGAAGTGCCTTATGCAGTTATAGCAACATCAACTGATTATGATTCTTGGAAAGAAGATGAAGAACCAGTTACATGGAATGAAATAAAATACATTATGAAAGAAAATGCAGAAAAAGTAAAGAAAATAATTTTAGAAACAATTAATTCTTTTTCAAGAGAGCAGGAAATTCTTAAATTAAAAGACAAGATAAGAACAATACCTGATTTTCCTAAAAAAGGAATACTTTTCAGAGATATAACTACCTTACTCCAAGATAAAGATAGTTTGAGAAAATTAACAGATATATTTTGTGAAAGATATAGAGATACTAAGATAGACTTAATAGCTGGAATTGAATCAAGAGGATTTCTTCTTGCTGGAATACTTGCAGAGAGATTAAACACTGGACTTGTATTAATAAGAAAACCAGGAAAATTACCTTATGAAACAATAAAACAAGAATATTCTCTTGAATATGGAACAGATACAGTTGAAATACACAAAGATTCTGTAAAATTAGGACAAAAAGTTCTTCTCGTAGACGATTTGATTGCAAGTGGGGGCACCAGTTTAGCTTCTTGCAATCTAATAAAAAAACTTGGAGGACAAATTGTAGATTGTGCATTTATAATTGAGTTGGAAGAATTAGGCGGAATTGATAAATTAAAGAAAGAGGGTTTTCCTTCTTTCAGCATTGTTAAATTCAAAGAAAATGAATTGTGATTGAGTATAATCACATTAATATTTATAAGATTAGATTTATTGTATAAATTATGACTGAAAAAGAAGTGAAAATAATTGAGGATAAATCAGAGATAGACAAAATTATTAAAGAGAAGATTAAAGGTAAAAAGCTTATTTTTACAGAATGGTATAAAATTGGGCTTTTAAAAAAAGGAATTCCTGAAGAAAAATTTAATGAAATTTTTCCGCAGTTCGATAAAGTTTATGCAATAGAAATAGAAAAATTAAAAAATGAAGATTTGGGGTATGAACTATTCTATAGGATAAGCAACAATGTTACAATTTCTATAGGAACTATCCCAAAAAAAGAGGACATAATAATAATTCATTTAATTGAATACAAAAGAAATTTAGATTATAGATTTAAAAGATTTAAGCAGTAATTAGTATCTTTTCTTCGGTGGGAATTGTATAAGGGATTTCTTCTATTTTATTCAAACCTGCTAAGATTATCTGAATAACAAATCCCCCTCTTACCTGCAAAACATTTATTTTAGCACTATCAAGCACATTAAGAATATTTGAGTCTTTGCCTATTGATTTTAGATATTCAGAAATATCCCTTATTTCTATATTTGCAACCCTATTTTTTGTAGTTATGTCTAAAACTAAATTAAGAATGTGCACACTTCCATAGACTTTTTCATCTTCTCTTAAATTATTAAATATCATAAGTCTGTCTAAGTCTTCATCATACATAAAAGTATTTTTCTTTATCATTTTAATTATCTCTTCATATACTCATCCCTTGCAGAAGCAAGGATAGGCACATATAATCTACATATAAGTCTTAAGTTTTTAAGGTTTTCTGAGGGAATTTTGCTCTCCCTTCTTTCAGCATTGTTAAATTCAAAGAAAATGAATTGTGATTAGAAATAGATTCTTTTTTGTTATTTTTTAAAAAATGGAAACTTTTATATACTTGGCATATATGTGATATATATACTAAATAGATATAAATAAAAATGGTACAAGCAATGATTAAAATTTCTGAAGAAGCAAATCATATTTTAAATATAATAAAAGCGAGATATAATCTCAAGACTAAAAGTGAAGCCATTTCAAAAGTAGTCGTTGAATGCGGTGCAAATATAATCGAGCCTGAATTAAGACCCGAATATTTAGAAAGATTAAAAAAAATTGAAAAAGAAGGTTATGGCGAAACCTTTAATTCTATAAAACAATTAAGAAGAAAGATAGAAAAAAGGTGAAAATGCCAAAATCATATAAGACAAGCAAAGAATTTGATAGAATTCTCATAAAACTTCAAAAAAAAGATAAATCTTTATATGAACAGGTTGTTAAAAAGATTGAAGAGATAATAAATTCATCAGATATTGAGCATCACAAAAATTTAAGATATAATTTAAAAGAATTTAAAAGAGCTCAGGTAGGGCATTTTGTTTTAGCATTTAAATTTGATAAAACAAATGATATCATTTTATTCTCTGATTTTGATCATCATGATAATATTTACAATAAAATATGATGTTAATTCTGCTATTTTTTAAGTTCGTTGGGAAAGATTCTTCGGCTATCTTCTAAATCAAAAGATTTAAATATATGCACAAATTATGGTGAGTATACTAAAATTAGCATAACAACAATATGGCAACATTTACTGTTTCAATACCCGAAGAACTAAAGAAAAAACTAAACGAGCACCCAGAAATAAACTGGGCAGAGTATTTGAAAAAAAGATTTGAATTAAGACTTAAAGAATTAAATAAATTTGAAGAATTAAAAAATTCTGGGAAAATATAAAATGGCAAGTTTAACCTTATCTGTGTCTGATGAATTTAAGAATCAGCTAAAAAAATTTATGTGGATAAATTGGAGTGAAATCGCGAGAGAAGAAGCTTTGAAAAAATTTATTTTTGAAAATTATATCAAAATAGGGAGCATAACTGATGAAGAATGGAAATTCTGCGAAAAAATAGATTGGCATCCTGTTGATGAATTGCCTTTGAAAGAAGGGTTTGTTGAAAAGATGAAAAGAATTAGAAAAGAAGGTAAGTTCAAGAAGTATAATTCTGTTGGGGAGTTTTTTGCAAAAATAAAATGATTTATTCTATGCTCATTTCTGATGATTGTGAAAAAAGCATTGACAAATTGTGCAAGAAAAATCCTGTTTTGAAAGAAGCTTTAGAGAAGAAAATGAATGAGATTATACAAAATCCCCAGCATTACAAGCCATTAAAATATGATTTGGCAGGAGAAAGAAGAGTTCATATTATGAAAAGTTTTGTTCTCAAATTTGAAATAAACGAACAAAACCAAATGGTTACTTTTATTTTCTTTGGGCATCATGACGAGGCTTATAAAAGATGATTTTTTGGAAGAAGAGTTGTAATCATTAAAAATTGATATTTAATATTAATTATATAGTAGTTAACAATATAAAAGTTTGTGAACAATGGGTCTATTCTAAAAACTATGAATATATATCAATCAATAAAGAATTTTGGAGAGAAAGCTTTGCTGGTTGGAGGATTAGTTGCATTTCTTAGTTGTTGTGATACTAGTCCAATATGTAAAATACAAGGAACAGTCAAAAGTGAACAAAGAGGAGAAGGATGGTATCAAGTTTCTTTGGTTAAACACAATATGGAGACCCTTTTTAGGTATAATAAGGAATTAAAAATAAGATTTTACAGCAATAATTTTGATTTGAATAAAATTGATGAAAAAATCAATTCAGGAAATAAATTAACATTAATTGGAACAGATGTTCTTAACGCAGATTTAGGCTATGCATTTAAAGCTGACGTGATTGATAAAATAGAATAAAAAATATTTATAACTTCTCTTTCCCAAGATAATTCATGACACAAGATACAAGCAATCAAAGTCAAGTCTGGGACAGCATTGCTCCAGAATGGGATAATTTTAAAGAGAAGTAGATTCTATTATTTCTTTTACTTTGTTTACAAAACTTATCGCTTTCTTTTGTAAATTTTCTGCCTCTTTTTCATCAAAAAGAATGTTAGTTGAGTAACTCGCTTTGCTTCTCTGAGTTTTTGCTTCAATATAATAAAGAACTTCTTCCTTCTCTATTGTGATATTGCCAACCATTTCAATTTCTTCTTTATTAAGTTCCTTCTTGTAAAAATCTTTAATCAATATAAGCAAAGTTGCTAAATGATCTTTTGTAGAATAACCTCTCAAAGCACATAAGGCAAGAGAAGCGTGATAAATTGAGTAATAAGTGCTTACTATAGGCCAATCATTAAACTCTTTGAGTTCTAAAGTTGATTTGACAAATTTGAGATTATGGTCTGCTTTATTTATATGACCTTGAACAAGTTCTTTTATTTCTATTTCCTTTTTTATTTTTTATTCTTCAAATATTTCAAAAAATCTTTTTCTCTTCTTTCTTCATTTTCAAGCCAAATTTCCCAAATTTCTTTAGTCATTTAAAACCTCTCTGTAAAATTTATCGTGCCCAGTTATGGGAAAACCTGTTTTTATTGCATGAATTATCACATTGTCCTCTTCCTTTAATATCTGTTCTTTTAAATAATCTAAATCAATTATAAATATCTGTATTTTAACTCCAGTTGTTGCTTCAATATCTTTTTTTAGTCTGGAGTCTTCTGATTCTTTTTTATTATATATCAATAGAAGATCTATATCGCTATTTTTTCCAAATGTTTTTTTTGCAGTTGAACCGAAAAGCAGAATAATTAAAGGTTTAACTTTAATCTTATCTAAAAAGGTTAAAATTGCTCTTTTTCTCTCAGAAGGCAACTCATTAAGTCTTTTATAATCAAAATAAGAAAAAATAGCATAAATAAGTGGATTTTTTGTATTTATTTTATAAAAAGTATTACCTATTTTTTTAGTGGATATTATGAGTCCTAATTCTTGTAAACTTTTAAAATGCTTTAAAGTGGTATTTTGAGTTAATCCAGTCCCTCTAAGTATTTCGCTAAAATAAAATTCTTTCTTTCTATTTCTATAAAAAAATTCAAGTATTTTTTCCTTTCCTCTTCCAAACATGCTTTTTTGTTCTTTTTTATCTTTGTTCATTTTAAGTACAATATTGTACATTTAATGTACTATATAAATGTTTTGCTCATAATGTTAAGTCTCACTCTTTTCCCCAAAAATATTTATAATATCCCTTCTCTAATTTAACATATGGCATCAAACCTCAATAATCAAAACCAAAATCAAGTTTGGAACAATATTGCAGAAGAATGGGATAGATTCAAACAAATTCCTTCAGAATTTAGCAAAGAATTCCTAAATAAATCATCAGGAAATGTTTTAGATTTAGGCTCTGGAAGTGGAAGACACATAACAAATATATCAAAAGGAAAAATGTATTTTGTTGATTTTTCTAGTAATATGATTGAACTTGCTAAAAAGAAAGCTAGAAAGCTAAAAATTAAAGCAGAATTTGCAGTAGCAGATTTAACAAAACTTCCTTTTGAAGAGAATTTCTTTGATTATGCTATTTGCATTTCTGCTCTGCACTGCATCCCCCCAGAAAATCACAAAAAAGCAGTTGAAGAATTATACAGAGTAATGAAAAAAGGTTCAAAATCTCTAATTGGTGTTTGGAATTTTAATTCAAAGAGATTTAATCAAAAAAATGGAAAAGAAAAATTTGTTTCTTGGAGAGATAAAGGAAAAAGATATTATTATTTATTCGAGAAAAATGAAGTTCATGATTTATTCAAAAATGCAGGTTTCAAAATACTTTCCTCGCATAATAGCGAAATGATGATTAATTTTATTGCGGAGAAATAAAACAATATCTTAAATTATCTCGGTAAAATCGTATAATCTATCATAATTTTAAATTTGTTTAATATTTTAATATAATTGCAACATAATAAAAACTGTTATAGATAACTAAATTCTTCTAAGGGTGGGCGGGTGGGAATATCTCTATCTCAATACAACCAATCACTTCTTTTTCACAATCTTAATCATATCAAAGAAACTCATTTTTTCAAAATCAGTAATTTTCTTCTCATTTAAATCTATCTTTACTTTAATAATTCCCAAACTCGAAATGAAAATTGTTCCAAGAATGTAATTCTTTTTATCCTTTGCCTGCAAACTAAGGAGGAGTTTCTCTATCTTATTACTTATCTTTTCTTCATTCATCTTGTTTTGAACCATTGCTTCAATATCCGCAAAATCAAAGTCAATATTGTCCGGAATTTTCTCTGGCTTGAAAACTTCTCCAAAATTCTCAACTGGAATAATTTCAACCTTATCATTAATCTTAAAGCTAAACATTTTTTTGATTGAAGGAACAAAATAATCAATGCTCTGTTTGTTCTCCTCACCCTTCTTGTCAACTATAAAAAACCCAGAACAAAGAAAAGCGTCCTTGTTCTCTTTTACAAATTTTTTAAAATCCTTCGATTCAACTAATTTTTCAAAATAAAATTGAAAGTTCATGTAATTTTTAGAACATCACGATTTATAAGTTTTTAGACTACAGAATATAAATTAATATAAATAAAAAGAACCATATAAAAACATGGAAAAGATAATAGGAATAAAAATTGGGGGGGTTGTAACAGAATCTGAAAAAAATCAATGGTTTAGATTTGATATTCGACCTAAAAATAGAGATTTCAGAGAAGAATTAAAAGAGCTAAGACCGAGAGTCCAGAAGATTGAAAATGGAAATTATAAATATTTCAGACAAACTTTCAAAGGAGCGATTGTTCATTTAATTTATCTAAATTGGGAATCAGCAAAAGGGCTTTACAAAAATCCAGATAATAACCTTCCATATGAAGTTTTGGATATAAATGGGAGTCTACTCTATAGACAAAGTATAAGTGAAAGAAAAGAAGATATCCTTAATAGGCTAGAAATGGCTGCAATGGAAGAAGGACTTAGAAATACAGATTAAATCTTCTTCCATATGAGATTTTTGATATGAACTGGAATTTATTATGGAAAGAAAAGTAATTATATATAATCCTTAATCATCTCTTAGGTATATGAAAATAAAAGAAATTAAATCTAAATCTTGCATGACTAAGAGTAAACTAACTGATTATGTTATTAATCCATATACTGGATGTCAACATGGATGTAAATATTGCTATGCTGATTTTATGAGAAGATTCCACAACATAAAAGAGAAATGGGGAGATTTTGTTTATGTTAAAATAAATTGCCCAGAATTCCTTAAAGAAGAATTAATTAAAAATAAAGCTGGAAATATATGGCTATCAAGTGTTTGTGATGCATATATGCCTATTGAGGCAAAATATAAAATAACAAGGAGAATTTTAGACATAATTGTCAACTCTCCGCATAAGAATAAATTTACAATAGAGATTTTAACAAAGTCTGCCTTAGTAAGAAGAGATTTTGATTTATTAAAAGAGTTAAATGTAGAAATTGGATGTTCTATTAACTCATTAGATGCAAGTATATCCAGAATTATTGAGCCTTTTGCATCTCCTCCTAAAGAAAGGATTAATGTTCTTAAAGAAGCAAAAGAACAAGGAATTGAGGTCTATGGTTTTATATCTCCTGTTTTACCTGGAATAACTAATTTAGAAGAGATATTTAGAGAACTATCTTTCTGCAGTTATGTTTGGGTTGAAATATTAAATATTAAGAAACCAATTCTAAATAGATTATTACCTATAATTAAAGAACACTTTCCAAATAAAATTAAAGATTTTGAATATATGATTAATAATTATGAAGAATATTGTGATAATATAAAGAAAGAGGTGAGAAACTTAGAAAAGAAATATAACCTAAAAGTAAAAGAAGTTGTTGTTCATTAAAAATTAGAATTTTTTATTATAGAGGGTTTTGAAAAACCCAAAAAAGATGATTTTTTGTTTGTTAATAAAAACAATGTATGATAGTAATAGGATTGTATAATTAATAATATCATCTATAATTCATTAAAAATAAATAAGATAATAAAATGAGTATTTTGTTACAGATAATTAAATTTCTTAAAAATAGGGTTATTCAAAGTTGTCTATAAAATATATCCCTCATTTTGATATGAATTGGAATTTATTATGGAAAGAAAAGTAATTGTAATATACAACATAAATTCTTATAAATGAAGAAAATAAAGTAGAATAAATAAAATGGGAAAAGAAATAGAAGATTTTTTAGACTTAGATAAAGAAAAAATAAAAAAAAGAAGATATGAAATACTCACTAATCTACCAACAAAACCCGGTTTAGGATTTTTAGAAGTAAGATTAAAGAAATTTAAGGTTCAACCTTGGCCATTTATAATTTACTTAGCTTATTATAATCCAGAATTTCTTGAAGATCATCTCATTAGATATGGGAATTATGATGGGGCAGAAAACAGGGAAGCAATAATGGAAGAATTAAGAGAATATTACATAATGAGTAAGTTAGTTATAGATGGAGAAAAGATTGAAAGAAATAAAGAGAAAATTATTAGAATAATTTAATCACATCCTCTTCTAACGAAAGATATTTAAAATAAAAACATTTAAAGTGAATTATGATACTTGAAATATTATCAGTAATACTATTTTTGGTGGGAATTTTCTTTATTGTAAAACCAAACAATTTTCTTCTACCATATTTACAATTTGGCGGGGTTGTTAATGCCAAAAATTATATCAAAGAAAAGGGAAAAACCAAAGGGCTAATATTATGGATGAGGATTTTTGGAATAGTTTTGGCAATAGTGGGAGTTCTGTTTTTGCTTTCTTCATTAAAAATTATTTAATTTGTTCGCTGCTCATGAGTGGGGTTGGAAATAAGCAAATTATTGAGTAATAATTTTACATAACAAATTTTTAACAAACTTCAGCGTCTAAAATTAAAAATCACATCCTCTTCTCAATCTTCATCTTCAAATCAAAAATAAATTCATCCTCATCAAGAGTTTCAACAATATTCTCTCCGCCTTTTCTTCTCACTGAATAATTAATTTCAAAGGAGTTATAAATCTTTATAATCTCCTATCACTATAATGCCATATGAAATTTAACATTCTGCAATATCTACCTAAAAATACGAAAATAAAGATGGAGAAAGGACTAAGAAAAACATTTTTCTTAACTAAATCAGTAACAGAATGGGGAAAAATTTTTAACATACCCCTAAAAAATATGAGTAGATATATTAATGGAACAAGATCTTTACCAATTGATTTGATAAATAATATAATTTTATTAAAGAAAATAGATATTGATGATTTACAAAATAAAATAGAAGTCAAAATAAGTAAAAATGGGAATTACTTAAAGATTGGTCCTTTTATTGATATAAATGAAAATTGGACTTATATCGGAGAATTAATTAACGGAGACGGGCATATACCTTCAAATTTTTGGAATATAACTTTTGTAAATAATAATGAAATCCTAATAAATTATGTAAAAAGTTTCTTCATCTCCTTGGGGATAAGACAAACTCAAATAACATTAATCAAAAGAGAAGATGCTAATTTCCTTATAATTAGGTCATCTGTACTTGCTCATCTATTTAACAAAATTTTAGATGTTTCTATAGGAAAGAAAAATGAATTAAATATTCCAGATTTTATATTATCTGATACGAAGCTAAGCATTGCAGCAGTTAGAGGTGCATTCGATGCAGAAGGAAGTGTAACATTTACAGGTTCAAGGAGAATATCTATCACATCTAATAGCAAACAATGGCTTTTTCAGATAAAACAAATCTTAGAAAGACTAAGAATTGAATCGAGAATAGTTGAAGAAAAATCAAAAAGAGAAGTTCCTATATATACACTATTGATTTTCCATAAATCAAATCTTAAAAAATTTTTAAAGATAGTATCCCCCTTGCATCCAAAAAGAAGAGATAAACTAAATGAAATATTAAATAATTATACAAAAAATTCTCAAAGAGAATTTCATAAAAGAATATTACTTTCTATTAAAAAAGGCAATGTTAGAAAAAGAGAAATTGCGAAAAATATAAATCAAAGATTGTCAATTACGGGAAGCAATCTTAACTGGTTAAGAAAAAAAGAATTTATAGAACCTTATGAAAAGGTGTATAATAATTTTGGAAGCCATTATAAATATAAAATTACTGAAAAAGGTGAAAACTACCTAGAAAAATCACTTTCTTTCTTCGATTAATTCTTTGATACTTTTAATAAAATCATCGACCTTAACATTATATTCTACTTTATTTTCATGACGAACAGACATTGTTTTATCTTTCTCTTCCTTGTCCCCCATTATAATCACCCAAGGAATTTTCATCATCTCAGCATCTTTTACTTTTGCCTGAACAGTTTTCTGGTCAAAATCAGTTTCTATTCTCAAAAAGGGAATATCTTTTTTCATTTTTTCAACAACTTTTTCAGCATAACTGACATTTCTGTCCGTGAAGCTCAAAACTCTTACTTGAACTGGAGAAAGCCATGTTGGGAGTCTTCCATTTGTATGTTCAAGTAAAACTCCAATAAATCTTTCTAATGAACCCAATACTGTTCTATGAAGCATTATTGGTCTCTTTTTGGAATTATCTTTGTCCGTATATTCCAATTCAAATCTCTCTGGCATTGAAAAATCAAGTTGTATTGTTCCACACTGCCAAGTTCTTCCAAGAGAATCTTTTAAATAAAAATCAATCTTAGGACCATAAAAGGCACCATCACCTTCATTAATCCTAAATTTCATTTTATTCTCTTTTAAAACTTCTTCAAGTATTCTTTCTGCCATATTCCAATCTTTTTCAGAACCAATTCTTTTTTCTGGACGTGTAGAAAGTTCAACAGAATATTCAAAACCAAATTTTTTATAAAATAAATCCACTAAATCCATTACCTTAAATATTTCATCTTCAATCTGTTTTTCAGTGCAATAAATATGTGCATCATCTTGGGTAAACTGTATAACCCTAAATAAACCACCTAAAACCCCTGAAAGTTCTTGTCTGTGGACTATTCCAAGTTCTCCAACTCTCAAAGGCAAATCCTTGTATGACTTTGGAGAATTTTTGTAAACAAGCATTCCTCCAGGGCAATTCATAGGTTTAACAGCAAAACTTCTTTTTTCATATTCTGTAAGAAATATATTTTCTTTATATTTCTCCCAATGTCCTGAAATTTTCCATAATTTAGAATCCATAATCTGGGGGGTTGAAATTTCTTTATAACCTGCTTTTATATGTTCTTCTCTCCAGAAATTAATAAGTTCATTTCTTATAATCAATCCGTTATTATGCCAAAAAACCATTCCTGGTGCAACCTCGCTAAAAGAAAACAAATCCATTTGTCTTCCTATAATCCTATGATCATTATCTTTTAACTTTGAACTGTCAAGTTTGGATTTTGAAATTTCTCTCAATAATTGTTTTGAATCATAAACTTCTTCTTTACTTTCCTTTCCTTTTATTTCAGTTGTTCTTATTTCCCTCGACAATTCACTCAAAGGATGTCCTTTAACTTTAAGTTCAAATTCTTTGTAATATCCAAATGGAGCTTTTGTAACCTTAAAACCCTCTTTAACCAAAGCAATATCAGATTTTTCTAATATTTCTTGCGCCATTTCTGGATTTCCCAAATCCTTAGATAAATGAGCATATGGATAAAGAACAATATTTTTTACTTTAACTTGCGAAGCAATATCTTTTACATTATAAACAAGTTCCTTAACCACCGAAGGAATATCACTATCCCATTTTTCAACAGCAGTCAAAACAACGAGCGCTTCTTTCACTTCTTTTTCTTTTTTATCTTTTTCAGAAAGTTCTCCTATACTCTTAAGTGCCTTCTTCAACGGCTTGAATTTTATATAATCAACATGAAGATTCAATGTTTTCATGTCCATCCAAAGAAATGGAAGTTTATAAAATTAATTTTTACAAAAAACAGAGTTATAATTAAATAAATACCTTAATCCAGTGCGAACACCATAGAATACTTATAAAAACCCAAATAGTACAAAGTCAAAATTTCTCACAAATATTTATAAATAAATATTAATTGGTATTTTAATGAAAAAGGTGTTTGTGCTTATTGCATTTATGTTTGTGTTTATGATTTTACCATTTATTTCTGCGACAATAACTATAAGTCAACAATTTGACAAAATTTATAATTTAGGAGATTCTATATCAATTCCTGTAACTATAACTCCTGCAATAGGGATAAAATCACAATTTGGATTTCGTATGGATTTACTCTGTGGTATTAAACAAATTAATAATGTCTATACAAGTGGTGTAGATTGTCCAGCTGGTGAGGACCGAATAATGAATGCTCTTCTTGTTTTTACAAAAGATAGTTTAGGTGAATATGTTGGGACATGCAAAATAAAAGCAACGCTTCTAGGAGAACCTTCTATTATTTTTCCAACAGAAGGATTCAAAATTTCAAACATTATAACTCTTCAACCGAACACAGAACAAAAAGAATTTGAACCTGAGCAAAGCATTTTAATTTTTGGAAATGCTATAAAAGAAAATGGGCATGAAGTAAACGGATTTATAGATATGGAAATTCTTATAGGTAATTCTTCAGATAATATAATACAGCCTGGAACAATAAACAACGGAATGTATTCAATGAATATAACCCTTCCAGTAGACCTCGCGGCGGGAAATTATCTTGTAAAACTTAACGCTTATGAGATGACTGCAGATGGTTCAAAAACAAACAAAGGATTTGTTAATTATAATATAGCAATAAAGCAAGTTCCAAATTATCTTGAACTTGCATTTGAAACTAATCAAGTTGAACCTGGAACAAATGTCAAAGTAAAAGCAATCTTGCATGATCAAACAGGAGAAAAAATAAATTCAAAAGCTATAATAACAATAAAAAGAGGAGCAACAGAAATTCAAATTCAAGAGGAAAAGATAACTGATGAATACTTGGAATTTCCTATAGCTTACAATGAGCCTCCATCAAATTGGACTGTATTTGCAATGTCAAACCTCCTTACTTCAAATGTTCAATTTGTTGTAATAGAAAAGAAAGAAATAAAAGCAATTATGGCAAATGAAACAGTCACTTTCATAAACACAGGCAATGTTCCTTACAATGAAACTATTACTGTAAGAATAGGAAATGTATCTGAAAAATTAAGTTTATTTCTTGAAGTTGATAAAACCAAGGAGTATAAACTAAAAGCCTCTGAAGGAGAACATGAAGTTGAAATAATAGATGAAAATGGTGAAAATATACTCAAAGAGAATATTACATTCACAAGATCTAAGCTAACAGGAAATGCAATTCAGATAAAAGATGCATCTCAAACAAGCGTAAAAGAATTTTTTGGAAAACCTCTTATATGGATTTTTATGGTGTTGGTTCTCCTTGCTATAGTTTTTATATTTTTAAGAAAAGCATATAAAAAAAATCCATATGGAGGATTATTTAAAAAAAAAGTTAAACAGCCTAAAGTAAATGTTGCTTGGGAAAATAGGGCAATGCCTCTTTCAAAAAATTCAAAACTTGAAACAAAAAATAAAGCAAATCTCTCTCTTTCTATAAAAGGAAACAAGCAGGATATAAGCATTGTTAATATAAATATAAAAAATCTTAAAGAAGTCCAGAGTAAAAAAGGAAATGCTGAAGAGGCGCTTCAAAAAATAATTAATGGGGCAGAAAACAAAAAAGCTTTTGTATATGAAAATCAGGATAATTTATTTTTTATACTCACTCCCTCAAAAACAAAGACATTCAAAAATGAAAATATCGCTCTTGAGATTGCACAAAATGCAAAAGAAATATTATCAAATCATAATAGAATAGCTAAATATAAATTAGATTTTGGAATTTCAATAGAATATGGCTCTATAGTTGAAAAAACTGAAAATGGTGTTTTAGAATTTATGAGTCTTGAAAATTTGATGACTCGTGTTAAGAGAATATCTTCTGCTTCCCAAGAAGAAGTTTTATTGGGGGAAAAAATAAAAGAAAGATTAACAAATGTAAGAACTGAGAAGCAAGATAACGGAAAAACAGTTTCTTATAAAATAAAAGATATGAAATATCATGACGAAGAACATTCAAGATTTATAAAGAGCTTTCTTAAAAGAGCTGAAGATAAAAAAGGGCAGTTCTAAAGTTATATAAAATTCCGTCAAATAGTTATCTCAGTAAAATAATATCATTAATCACAATAATCCCACATATTCAGCTTACCTATAATATAGAGGGTTTTGAAAAACACCAAAAAGATTATTTTTTGTTTGCTAATAAAAACGATGTATGATAGTAATAGGATTGTATAATTAATAATATAGTTTATAATTCATTAAAAATAAATAAGATAATAAAATTAGTATTTTATTATAGATAATTAAATTTCTTAAAAAGAGGGTTATTCAAAGTTGTCTATACTAAAAATACTGTTACAGATAATTTAAGATTGTTACTTCTTTCTTCGTTTAATATTCTTTTTTGATAATTCTTCTTCCATTTTGGATAAAATTCTTCATTATCCAAATGCATGAAGAGTCATTTATTTCTTTTTATATTTCCCTGCATTTTTTTTAGATATCTCTTCTTTTACTATATCTCTTACTTCTGATTTTGATATTTCTTCCTTATTGGAATCTTTTGATAAGAAATTTGCAAGATTCATGCTCCATCCAAAAAATCTAAATGCAAGTCCAACTCCAATAAATATAAGTCCAATAATTAACATTATTATAAAGACACTATGAGCCTTTGTGAAGAAAACTGAAAATATTCCTGAAAATTCGTCAGGTATAATCTTCAATACCCAATTCAATTTTCTAAAAGGCAAGGAAGAAAGAACAAGAAAAATTCCAGTTGCAATAAATGTCACAGGTCTATTTTTTGATATTAAAAATATTAAAGCAAACAAGACAAAAGATACAAGAACTAACAAAAGAAATTTACCTCTCCAATAATCCATGGCTTTTTCTGAAAAAAGAACAA
>Ga0265292_1001114_pt1 | contig 26109 bp, 17 predicted proteins | sample Munlanlewell296A_FD_189080 | JGI IMG/M metagenome (GOLD analysis project Ga0265292, IMG submission 189080) | Leachate microbial communities from a municipal landfill in Southern Ontario, Canada - Leachate well 296A | ecosystem: Engineered > Solid waste > Landfill > Unclassified | place: Canada... | reverse complement strand
TGAGCCTCGTCGCGATGTTTAGTCCGGACGGTCCAAGAAACCTCTGGACCCGCATAGCGTTGCGCAGGATCACGAAGATTATGAGCATCGTGATGATGATCGACAGGAAGAGGACCCCGATGTGCCCCACGTCCCTTGCCTCGCCCGCCAGCATTATCACCGCGGTGATTGCGCCCGGGCCGGAGACCATGGGTATCGCGAGCGGGACTACCGCTATGTCCTCGCGCGACATGGCCTCCTTCATCTCCTCCGGTGTCTGCTTTGTCCTGCTGGGCTGGGCATTGAGCATGTGCATGGCCACGGTGAAGAGGATTATGCCGCCTGCGATCTGAAATGCCCCGATCGTGATGGAGAAGAGCTTGAAGATGAGCGTGCCCGATATGGCGAAGGTCATGAGGACGGCAAACGCCACGAGCGTGGTCTTTCGCGCGACCGCCTTGCGGGCTTTCGGCGGATAATTGGACGCGAGCGTGATGAAGATCGATGTCACCAGGAGCGGATTGGTGATGACGATGAGGGAAGGCAGCGCGATTAAGGCAAACGACAGGGCATCCTTCATAAAAGGAATTTAAATTAAGTGGAGCGGACCGTCAAGCGGGGCGATCGCACCTGACTATTTGATCTCTATCGTCCGCGCCCGGCTGCGGCCGAAGATCTCGGGCCGATAGAACTCAAAAGCGGTGGCGCCGGGCATGAGGAACGTGCCCGCGGTCGTGGCGCGAACCGGGTATCTTATATGATACACGCCCGGCGGCACTATTTCGTCCGACCACACGATCGAGTCGTCGCGCACCTCCTGGTGGCGGAAACCGAAGCTCATCCCGTAGTCGATCTCTGGCACCACGTCGTCGTAGTCAGGCGAATCCTGCCACTGGTTCCTGAATATCTCGCCCTCGCCATGGGCCATAAGTCCTGCCGCGCGCGAAGAGGTGGAGAGCTGCATGTCGATCGGCTCAAACCCTGCTGGCAACAGGTCCTGCACGACTATGTAGTTCATCTCCTGCGGAACGATCATCGTGATGTGACCCTTGTAGTTCTCGCCCGCCTTGAACTCCGCGAGCGGCTTTGTCTCCTTTGTGTCGTCCAGGGCATAGTATTCGCGCGAGACGATGATACCCTCCTCGCGCGTGGGGGCCTTGTCCGACGGGAGATAATATTTGAGCACCATGTCGTAGTAGAGCGTGCCGTCGCCCTTCTTCTCTATCTTCACCTCCGCCGGCATGGAGATGGAGTTTAAATCCTTCATGGGCATTGATGCAGTCTCTACGGAAAGGAGGTTCTCCTTTGAGAACGATTTCTCCATGAGCTCCTTCTTGCCTACCGCCACGCTCGCCTTGAATGAGGTCTCCCCCTCCTTTGCGATGTCGGAATATATCGTGGCGAGCAGCGACACATAGAGGTTGTCCTGCGTGCACTGGCACGGCGCCACCTTCTTCCGGTTCAGCAGGAAATCAAGTGCGCGCGGCACGTTCGCGTCGTTCGGATCGAGCGCTATCAGCGCGAGCGCGGCAAGGGCCGTGTTCTTTACCGAACTCGACCAGAAGAACCGCGTCCCGGACCAGCTCATTGAGCGCGGCTCCTGCTTTGCAAGCGCTAGCAACCTCCCCTTTAGCGGGGCCGAATCCGACGCGCCGACGCTGTTCTTGACCGCTATGATAAGGTACGAGAGGCCCGAGACGGAGAGGTCGCCCAGGTACGGTTCCCAGTCGCTCATCTTGACCTGCTCGTTGCCGGAGGCCGCGCCTACAGTCCAGAGCCCAAAGGCGCGGCTGTCAGCGTCCATGATCGGCTTTCCATCCTTTGTCTTCGCGTTCACTTTCTGGCGCACGAAGTTTGCAAGCCTATCCTTGGCGGCCTGATCCACATCCATGCCCTGGCCCTTCATCATGCCGAATGCGGCCAGGGTCTGCGCGCTGGCGAGAAAGTCTGCCGAGGAGCTCTCCGGCCAGTAGCGCATGCCGCCGTCGTAGTTCTGGAACTTGGCAATAAGCTCCTTGCCGATCGCTCCGATCCGCTCGTCGAGGAGCGCTTTTTTCGCGGAGAGCCCGCCCGCTGCCTCGATCTTCTCCGCTTCGATCGGCGCGAGCGCGTCGAAGTAGCTCTCGCCAAAGCGCTCCGTCATCTGCCTTGCCATGATGAGCGCCATGAGCGTCGCGGATTTTTGTTCCGAGCAGCCCCACGGGAAGTAGATGAGGTTCCTAAGCGAAGGAGCGGCTGCGAGCGCGAGCGATGCGCGCATGGAGAACTCCAGCCCGCCCTTGTCGCCCAGCGTACCTTTGGGCAGGTCGATCGCCTCTTTTTCCTCTCCCTTTGTCACTCCCGAACTGGCCACAACCTCGGGCGCGTATCGGTCGAGCACCGGTATCCCGCTCTCCAGCGAATCGAGCGTCTCCCCGGATTTTGCCTTGGCGTCCGCGGCGATCGCGAGCCTGCCGTTTGCGGACCTCACCGAAATATCGATCGGAAACGACTGCTCCGTGTTCGCGGGGATTGAAAAATCTACCTGGCTCGACGGCTTGTCTCCCGCCAGCACGCCGTCGCCGGAGACCGTGACGGCGATCGTACCGACCGCGGGCTTATCGGTCCTGTTGTTGGCGATCACCTTTGCCGTAAGCTCGTCGCCCCATGCCGCAAAGCGCGGGAGGGCCGTACGCAAGACTAGCGGCAGCGTGGTCATGAGCTTCGCACGCGCGCCGCCCACGAACGTGCCGTCCGTGAGCGCGAGGTCTGCATTCACCGCGGTCTGCCCCGCGGGCGCCTGCCCGGCTCGGGCCTTGCGCTCCGCATCAAACTCCCTGGAGCTCTTCGACTCCGTGGCGCCGAGCGCCTCTATCACCCACGTGGTAAGATCGTCCGGGAGCTTGAAGGAGAATTCCGCCTCGCCCTTATCATCCGTAGTTATGTTTGCTGCAAAGTACGCCGTGTCCCTGAATACGCGGCGTCGCTTCGATGCCGCTGACCCGGAATCGCCGGCCTTGAGCGAAACGAGCGACGATGCGGTGATCACGCTGTTTTGCCGTTTGTAGTAGAACTTCTTCACGAGATCCGGCAGCTGGTAGTTGAGCAGCCGCAACACCGATTCGTCCGCGACGCTCACCATCACGTGCGCCTTCTGCGCTCCGCCCTCCGCGTCGGTCGATTTGATCTTCACCTTCACCTCGTCGCCCGGGCGATAGATCGGCGGATTGTCGCCTGAGCCCGCGCGATCCGTGCTGAGCGCGATATTCAGCCTCTTCCTGGCCGGCTCCACGTGTATCTCCGCCTGGCCGCTGTAGAGAAGCGGCGGATGATCGCTGTTCCTGCCCACGTGCGCGACCACGCTCACGTAGAGGTTGGGGATCATGCCCTCCTCGATCGGCAGCTCGATGTGCGAGGCATTGCCGCCCAGGTCGATCACGCGGTATTCGAGCACGCGGCCCCGCTCGAGCGTGAGCAGCGCCTTGGTGACGGGGACGAGCGACTTCACCAGTATCTTCGCGGTGTCGCCGATCTTATAAGAATCCTTGTCCGCTACGAGCTCGATCTTCTCCGGCTTGTCCACGCGCCAGGGCACATAGCCCTCGCCCCATGCGAAGATCGTCGTGGCGGACTGGATCTCGTTGCCGTTGCCGTCTTTTCCCTTTGATACGAAGCGATACTCGCCGCCCTGCGGCAGGGCGTAGGAGATTGAACCTGCCCCGGCATCATCCGTCTTTCCGTCGAGCGTCGCGAGCTTCGTGTCCTTCGGCTCGAAGATGAGCTCCCAGTAACCGCGCGCGTTTCTGCGCTCGATGTACTTGTATTCCCTGCGCACCACGTCCACGGAAAACGCCTTGCCGGCGACTGGTTTACCCGCGGTGTCCAATGACGCGACCAGCACCGTTGCCTTCTCCTTTGCGCCATAGACCCACTTTTCCGGCTTCACGCCGAGATAGAATGCGGCCTTGTGAACGATGACGTCGGAGCTGCCGGAGACCTCCTGCTGCGAAGGGTCGGTGATCGAGGCCTCGACTGAAAGTTCCTGGCTGGTCGGATATTTCTTTAGGTCTGGCGTGTATGCTATCTCCAGTTTTCCCGCATCGTCGAGCCGCGCGGGCACACGGCTCAGGTCTTTCTTGTTCGGATCGCTGAAGAAGTCGAAGCCGCCGCCTTCATCGGCTGCCTGCCGCGGATCGTCGTATTGCGACTGGTCCTCCGCGTATGCGAGCTCGTTGGAGCCGGCCACGATGTCGTACTCGAAGTCGCTCATGTAATCGGGCCCGAAATCCTCTTCGCCGTTCTGTTTCTTGTGGAGCAGATCCTCGTCGATGAAGCTGTAGTCCGTGTAGTCTTCCGGCGCGAAGATGTGGGTAGAAGTCATGATCGACCAGCGCGCCTGCGCCTTCTTGAGAGGTGCGCCGAAGAAGTAGCTGCCCTGCACCTGGACCTTGAGCGGTTCGTTGCTCACGATCTCCGGCCTCTCCTCCTTCACGTCGACCTTGAAGGAGGGCTTGCGGTAGCTCGATACGATGAACGCCTTGCTCATGCGCTGTTTGTCGATCTCCATCGCGATCGTGTAGGCGCCGCGCGGCACGTCGTCCGCGCCGGAGAGATCGATGCTGCCGCTCACCACGCCCCCCGCCTCTATCTTCGCCTTCTCCTCGCTGAAGATCGATTTGCCGGATGCGTCGCTCACCTCCACCGAGACCACGGTGCCCTCCCGCGGCATGAAGTATCGGCCCTCGCGCACCTCCCTTATGATCGATGAGAAGAAGACCTTCTGGCCCGGACGATAGATCGGCCGGTCCGTGTAGATGTAGGCGTAGTGCTGAACGCCGGGTGCAAGCGTGGAGCTGTACTCCGATATCTGGTGCGCGTCCTCGCATGAGAACGACTCGCTGCCCGCGGAGGTGACCTCCACGCAGAGATGCGCGTCGGGCTTAGTCTCCATCGGGATGACCGCTATCCCTTTGTCGTTCGTGACCCCCTCCGCAACGCCTGCCTGATCCCATTTATCCGTCTTGGAATTCCACCCCATCGCGGTGGCTCGCACGGGAACGGCTGCCGCAGGCGTGCCGGCCTCGATATCGGTCGTCCAAACCAGCACGCGGTCCACATCGCGCTTGATCGCGATTCCGATCGAGGTGATCTGGATCATCGAATAGACTGCGGTGCGCGGCTTCTTCGCCTTTTCCTCGACCGCGGGACTCCCTATGACCTCCACGAGATAAATCCCGGCGCCCGGCTTCTGCGGCATCTCCGCCAGGTCGATCACAAACCTCGTGGATTGATCCTGCTTCGCATCCAGCGGCACTTCATAGATTGAATCCGCGGGCATCCTCGCCTGGTCGATCGTCATGGTCAGGGGATCGATCGGCACGACCACCTTTTCCTCACCCAGCGGCAGGGAGACCGGCGCTGCAGCCTTCTTGTCCGCGATATCTATGCGCGCGTTCTTGATCGACTCGCTGTATTCCGTCTTGTCGCCCCACTTATAGAGGCGGAGCGTGACGCCCGAGAGGTTTATCGCGCGATACGGGATTTTCATCGGCCCGCGAAGCGAGATGATGTTCCTGGTGAGGAGCGAGAACACCTCGGGTTCGGAGTGACGCGTTGCAACCGAATACTTTCCGTCACCGCCGGTCAGCGGGGCGCCGGAAAGCGACTCTATCTTGGCAGGATCTATCGAGAACTCATATGTGCTGCCGGGTTCATCGAGAAACGCGGCGCACCCCTGCTTGTACCCCTCCAGGTATTTCGTGCGCCCCTTGTCGTCGAGCGTGGGGAACGTCTCCTGGTCGCTGAAATAAAAATATGGCTGAGGCTTTTTCTTTGCCCCCTTCTCGGCGCCCGCGAGCGTCACGCGCAGCGCCCGCTCGAACGATTTCTTCTCGATCGATTGCGAGAAATGGAAGCAGATGCCCGAGCCGGGCTTCAGGCGCGCCTTTTTACCGGGCTCTATCGGCGTCGTCTCGTCGGAGCCGAAGTTCTCCGCGGAGCTCGCGTCCACCTTCTCGAGCGTCATCTCCCTGGGCGGAGTGGAATAGGTGACCGATATATCCTCTTTCGTCCCGAGATCGCCCTTCTCAGCGAGCACGCCCTTGGGAAGCGCAACCTTGAGCATCTTGTCCCAGGGGAGGTTGCCCTTGAACTTGAGAGTGAGCGTGTGGCCGTCATCGCCCCAGATGAAGTCGGGCCGCTCCTCGATCGGCTGATTCGACTCAGTGTCGACGATGGAGAGCTTGTCGCCCACGTCGCCGCGATTCATGGCGACGTTGAAGCGCACAAAGACAGCGGCCTGCTTTGGCAGCAGCGTCTGGTTGTCCGCCGGCTCCATCGTCCAGACGCGCGGGGCCACGGTGGAGAACTCCCATGATAGCGGCGCATCCAGCCTGTACCCGTCCACCGAGACCAGCCCCGCAGGCATCTCGACCTTGTATTTTGTGGCTGCCGTCAGAGGCTCGTCCGGCCGGAATATAAATCCATGTGTGCCGAGCCAGAAGAATTTGCCGCTGATCGATGGGCTGATGTTGAGTGTGACACCCATGGACCTGCCGGAGTCGATGGTAGTGAGCGGCACCACGGCCTTATTGAACATTACCGCTATGCCGTCGGAGGATATCGGCACTCCATCGCCCTGCGGCGCATATGAGATGACCTTGAGCTCGCCTACGATCTTCTGCGGGATGATGTACTTCTTTGCCGCGAAAAAGCCCGCTGCAGCTGCAGCGACGCCGACACACACAGCGATCGCGATGACGATCTTTTTCTTCATGATAAATCCCCCAATCTTCCCCTCCTTTGTAAGCCTGCCCGCCGGCAGGCGGGGAGGGGACAGGGGAGGTAGATCAAGATCTACCCCACCCATCCTCCCCTTACAAAGGGGAGGGGTGGTGAAACTATGATTCGCTATCTATAACCTTATACACGACTTCCTGCCTCTCACCATCGGTCGTCTCGATGCGCAGCCTGTGGCGCCCTATGATCGGATCGATCCACGCCGACGCCTTTGCGTCCGTCGTGGTCTTGATAAACTCGCCGTCGAGATACCAGTTTAGCTCCGTCTTTTTCGGCGACTGGACCTCGGCCTTGATCATCTGGTGTTCCGCGGGCAGATATCCGTGGAACCTATAGACCGTGTTCACGACGGGCGCGGTTATGCGAAACGATTTCTGCTGCGGCATGAGCGACGGCATCTCCGCGTCGCGGCGCGAGACGACCGGCGCGGATTCCGCTGCAGAAGCCTCGCGCAGACGCGGAAAATCGAGAGGCTGCGTGCCTCGCAGGATCAGCTCCATCACCGCGTGCCAGATCGGCGCTGCGCCGGTGGCGCCGGTCGAGGCCTTCTGCGGATCCATGGGCGAGCCGTCCGCGTGCCCCACCCATACGCCGACTGCAAACGAGGGCGCGTAGCCTACCGCCCAATTATCGCGGTGTTCAAAGCTCGTGCCCGTCTTGATGGCGACAGGATGGCCCTCCACCTCCATGGACTCGTTGAAACCGAACGCCTTGCGCCGCGACATGGGATCGGAAAGGATCGACGTCACCTCCGCCGCAAACCGCGCTGCACCGGGCACAACCGGAATAGGCGCCGCGGCAGCCCGCTGGTCCTGCCATATGCGGACAGGCAGATACGCGCCGCCCCGCGCAAGCGCGGCATATGCGTTTGTGAGCTCGAGCAGCGTCACCTCTCCCGAGCCCAGCGTCACGGAGAGCCCGTAATGCGGCGGCGGCTTGTTGAGCGAGGTGATCCCGAACTTCCGCAGTATGCCGTGATAGTATGAAAGCCCGATCTCGTTGAGCGTCACGATCGCCGGCACATTGTAGGAGTTTGCAAGCGCTGCGCGCATCGTCATCTCACCGTGATAGCGGCGATCGAAGTTCTGCGGCGCATAAGACTCCACATCATCCGCGCCGGGAGCCTGGAACGAAAGAGGCTCGTCCGGCACGATCGAATTAGGCGAGAACCCCTTTGTGAATGCCGCGAAGTAGGTGAAGGGCTTGAGCGCGGAGCCGGGCTGCCTCAGCGCCGTTGCCCCGTTGACCTGGCCATCTATGGCGTCGTCAAAATAATCGCGAGACCCGGCCACGGCCAGAAGGTCCCCGGAGGCCACGTCTATCACGACCACCGCGGCGGTGAGTTTGGGATCGTCGATGGCGCGGCCGGCGAGCTGTGCTCGCACCGCATCCTCCACGCCTTTCTGCAGATCCAGATCGAGGGTCGTGGCGAGCCGTGCCGCATCCGGCCGATGTCCGCGTTCGGCTCGATAGAGCTCCGCCGCGTATTCGATGAAGTGGCGGCCGACTCGCTCTCCCCCTTTGTAAGGGGGAGTTGGAGGGGGTAGATCTCGATCTACCTCCCCTTTTCCCCTCCTTTGTAAGCCTGCCCGCCGGCCGGCAGGCGGGGAGGGGCCGGGGGAGGTAGATCTACCCCACCCTATCCCTCCCCTTACAAAGGGGAGGGGATTAATGAGACGGCTTCCAGCTCTTCCCGGCGCCTTTGGCATCTGCACGATCGCAGCGATCTCGCCATCGGTGAGCGCTGACAGATCCTTCGAAAAAAACAGATCCGCAGCCGCGGCAACACCGTACGCGCGCCTCCCGTAATACACCGTGTTGAGATATCTCTCGATGATCCAGCGCTTGCCGTGCCTCATCTCTAGACCTGCCGCCAGCAGCGCCTCGCGCGCCTTGTTGATGACATTGCGGGGTGACAGCCTACCTTCCCTCTCCTGTATGAGGTTCTTGGCGAGCTGTTGCGTGATGGTGGAGCCGCCGCGGACGATGCAGCCACTGCGGAAATTCTCCAGAGCAGCCTTCAGCGCTGCAAACGGATTGATGCCTCGGTGCCAGTAAAACCAGCGGTCCTCTGAGCGAATTGTCCTGTCGACTATTGTTGGGGGAATATCTTTGAGTGGAGTCCAGTATCGTATACCCTGGTGCGCGGCGTCCACCGTGCCGATCAGGCGTCCATCGCGCGCATTGAATGAAAGGATTTTCGGATCGCGGTCGTAGAGCGAAACATAGGCGAGCAATGCAATCGCCGCTAGAAGAGAACCTGCCATCGCAATGATAACGGTTCGCATGGAATCGTAATAATGCACCCGCAGTCCAACCGCAACTTCATTTACTTTGAAATCTGAACTGGTTTTAGCGACGCAGGACTTGTTGCAGCTTCGAGCTTGGAATTTATGCGCCGTTCAATTATCATGGCGCCATGAATACAGATACGGGAGGAAAGACACCGCCGGGACGCATCGCGTATCTCTACGCGGTACTCCCATTTATCGTGGGGTGCGTCATCTGCTCGCTGCTGGTCATGAAGATGATTCACGCGATCATGGCCACCACAGACGCGTACCCGCGCGTGCTGGTGCCGGGTGTACATACGATAACGCTGCCCGAGCCCGGCACATATACGATCTTCTTTGAATACAAAAGTGTGATGGGCAACAAGGCCTATGCCGCACCTGAAGACGCGATCTCAGGCCTGGTCTGCGAGCTTCAGGACGCCAAGACGGGTGAACCGATCCGGGTGAGGCCGTCCATGACAAATATGAGCTACTCCTTCGCAGGGCGCGAGGGCACGTCGCTCTTTGAGTTCACCATCCCGGCGGCCGGCGATTATCGCCTGGAAGCGGTTTTCCCAGGCAGCGGCGAAACGCCTCAGAAATACGTACTCTCCATAGGCCACGGGTTTATGAAGGATATCTTCCAGTCAATTGGCCTGGGGTTCGCAATCACAGGCATCCTCATCATCTCCATCGGCGTATCCACCGCGGCGATCGTCGTGATCTACCTGCGCCGTTCGCGGGGTCTCAAAAAGTGTTAACTATCGTCAAAACCAATCACAGGAGGTGGGGCATGATGCGCAAATCGATTATCTCTCTGCTGGTTGTTTTTGCCGTGCTGGCCCTCTCCGCCACCGCTATGGCCGCGAAGAAGGGCGACAAGGGCCAGGCCGAGTGGCAGGGCAAGATGTACGAAGTCGAGGTGATGAAGGTAAAGGGAGATCAGTGCTACATCCACTGGACGGGCTACGGAAAGAACTGGGACGAGTGGAAGGCATGCGGCGACATAAAACTATCCTCCGCAAAACCGGCGAAGGATGAACAGACAACGTCTGCGGCCAAGCGCGCGGTCGGCGACGCGGTCCAGGTGAATTGGAAGGGCAGCTGGTATCCTGCGCGCATCATCGCCGTGGACGCTAAGAAGGGGAGCTACAAGATCCACTACGACGGATACGACAGTTCATGGGATGAGTGGGTCACAATCGCGCGGATGAAGTAACGATTCAATGAACGTGGAGGCACGGCACGACCGGCCCTTCATCGTCGCCTTCGTTTCCGTCTTCTGTGGCAAATGCGAGTGAGACAGTCCCTATCACCAATACGAGGATACAGAGGAGAGCTGCAAGCCACCTGCGCTGAAATTTGAAAGGCTTCATAACCCTCCTGTAAATTCCGTAAAACACCACCCAATATATAATTGAGCATATACCGTGCCAATTTCTCGACATGAGTATATTTTTATAATTATATGATTTTATATGATTTTATTACTTGGGGGGAAATGGCGCTGCCAAGATGATGGGTAGATATTTGACGAAAGTAGTCAAAAATTTGGCGATAATTGTACTGTGTTACCACACCACTAAATAGTCTCGGGAAATCGATGTTTGCGGGCGCGTCTTGAATTCAGAGGATCCTCGTCATCATACTATAATTATAATACAAGTGGGTACCTCGCATAAAATGTTGTTCCACCTTCCATTGAGGACTCGAATGAGACGCTTCCCCGCAGAAACCGCTCTGTTATCAACTTCATGCTGTAGGTGCCCAAACCTCGTTCGCTGGTCTTTGTAGAAAAACCCCGTTTGAATATCTGAAGTTGCACATCCTGGGCCATACAGCCGCTGTTATGAACCCAGAACTCCACGCAATTGCCTTTATTTCTACATCCGATCTTGATCACCTCACTTTTCTTCGAGGCTTCAAGCGCGTTCTTGAGCATATTTTCGACCACCCTGCGCAGGAGCACGACGTCGCTCTCGAAGGCGATGTTCTCCGAGAGGGGGTCTAACTCTATCGTCTTTTTCGTGCAAACGCTGTAGGTCTCATAGAGCGACACCAATTCCTTTATGATGCCGAGCGATTCAATCTGCCCCTTGTTAACGGCGAGCCTGTTGTCTTCCGCCAATAGCAGATTGCGCTGCGCCTCTATCTCCCCGATCAGCCTGTTGGTAGCGACGTATATCTTTTTGCCGATCTCATCGTGCCTCTCCGACAGCCCGTCCTTAAGAATAGAGGCGAGACCCCATATGGCAGCCGAGATGTTGAGGACATCGTGAAAAAAGACCTGCTCTAGCGCCAGCATGCGCTTCTGGTCGCTGATATCCTTCGCGACAAAGAGGACGAACCTCTCGCCATCGATATTGAGCGGCGCCGACGAGATGCCCAGCTCAACTGCGGTGCCGTCGCTCTTTGCGATGCGGCACTCGTCCACGGCCACCCTGCCGTGGAGGCCCTCCATTATTGCCCTGCGCGCCGCGCATATGGCGCAGAACCGCGTGGTCCCGCACCCGCACTCAAGATCCCTCGCGTAAATGCAGTCGAAGATCTCGCCCGGGCGACGGCCGAGGATCGGCGCAGGGTCCTTGAGCCCCATGTGATCGAGGAGCACCCTGTTCACAAAGACCGCCTGCCGATTCACATCCAGAATCAGGACGATATCGAAGAGCGAATCCAGAATATCTTTGGCGGGATGATTGTAGAATACGCTGTCATAGACGCGCTTGCTCCGCAGGCTTATCTCGTCGTCGTTGCTTCTGTCCATCGACAGCTCGACATCCTCCGGACTCTCTGCTTCAGGCAGCGTGATTTTATCATTCATACCCGGGAAGCCTCCGCAAGGAATCTCATCCCGGAAACGAAGTCGGCCGTCGATTCGATGCCAAGGATCCTCTTCGCCAGATCCGTCGAAGCCACCGACCGCCTGATGTCGCCGTCGCGCCAAGGTCTGAATTCCGGATTGATCTCCCTGCCATATACCTCTCTGAGAGCGCCTATGACATCCAGCAGGCTCGTCTCCCTGCCGGTGCCTACGTTGATTATCTCGCCCTTGCCGCAGGCGTCGGCCAGGGCCGCGCGGATATTCGCCCGAGCCACGTCCTTGACGTATACGAAGTCGCGCGTCTGGCTGCCGTCGCCATAAATGATCGGATTTTTGCCTCTGCTTATCGCCTCTACAAACCGCGATATGACGCCTGAGTATTCGGAGGATGGATCCTGCCTGGGCCCGAAGACGTTGAAATAGCGCAGGCATACGGTCTCGAGGCCCCAGTACTTCGAGAACAGGCGGGCATGGTACTCGTTGCACGCCTTTGAGATGGCGTAGGGGCTCTCGGGCGCGGGCAACAACTTCTCCCTATTCGGCAGCTGCGACTCCGTGCCGTAAATGGCTGCCGAGGAAGCGAGGACCACGCGCATCGCCCCCGCCTTCCTCGCTGCATCGAGCACATTGAACGTGCCGCCTATGTTCACATCGTTCGCGAGCTGGGGCTTGTTGTAGGAATCGAACGCGGAGACGAATGCGGCCTGGTGAAACACATAATCCACGCCCTCCATCGCCTTCATGACCTCCAGGGTATTCCTCGTATCCCCCTTCACGAACCGCACGCCGGCCCTCAAATGCGCGATGTTCGCCTCGTTTCCGGACGAGAGATTGTCGAAGATCACCACATCACCCAGCCCCTCCCTGACTATCTCCTCCGCGATGTGCGAGCCTATGAAGCCGGCTCCGCCGGTGACCATGAAAAGAGGCATATTTGGCTCCTAATATCCCAGACAGTTCGCAATATCCTTGAACGAACGGATGCGTTATATTAACGATATTAAAGCCGTAATGGGGGTGAAATGGCAAACAAAAAAATCCTCGTCGTAGAGGACGAAGTCATGCTCGCCGAGCTCATGAAGGAGCGCCTGGAGTTCGAAGGTTTTGAGATCCTCATCGCGCAAAACGGCAAGGAAGGGCTCCTCAAGGCTATGTCCGAAAAGCCGGCGCTCATACTCGCGGATCTCATGATGCCCGAGATGGACGGCTATGAGATGATCCGCATCATACGCTCCAGCAGCGACCTCAACAAAATCCCGATCATAGTAGTCTCTGCGCGTGGCAGCAATGACGATATCGAAAAGGCGACGGGGGAAGGCGCGACCGACTATCTCGTAAAGCCGTTTTCCTACACCGTCCTGCTCAAAAAAATAAGAGATTATTTAAAATGAAGAAGACAATAGGGCTCTCCTGCATATTGCTGATCCTGTCCCTGTTTCAAGGCGAGTGTCTGGCCTTTGGCGCATTGTCCGGCGTGCGGTCCTGGCTCTGCTTCTACGGAAGCGCGTTTCCAAAAACAAAGGTGCGAGCATACGACCTCTACATATTTCAGCCTGCGTCACATCCCGATCTGACGCCTCTGAAGGAGAATGGGGGCAAAACGCTGGGCTACATAAGCGTCGGAGAGATAAACAAGAGCGAACCGAATTTTAAAAAGATCTCCGACGAGGGACTGCTCTTGGAGGAGAACAAGGACTGGCCGGGCTCATTTCGCGTGGACATGAGATCGAGCAGGTGGCTGGAATTCATTCTAGCGGAGCTGATACCCGAAATATTATCGCAGGGTTTTGACGGCATCTTCATCGACACCATCGATGTCGCGGAATATCTGGAGGGCACAAAGAAGATGGACGGCGCCGTCCAGAAGGCGGCCCAGCTCATCAAAGAGATCAGAAAGCGATATCCCTCTATCGCAATCGTGCAGAACAACGGGCTCTTTCTCCTGGACGAAGTGGGAGAATCGATCGATGCGCTGGCGGTCGAGGATGTCTTCACGACATATGACTTCAAGAAGAGACGGTACGAACCGGCCGCGCCTCAATGGACCGAGGAGCGAATATCCAGGCTCAAGCTGTTCCAGACGAGATTTGACAAACCGGTGCTCTCCCTGGATTATCTGAAATCGTCGAACACGAAGGAGATCAATGCGATCTCCAAGAAGGCCCGGGATGAAGGCTTCGTGCCTTACATAGCTGAGATCGGCCTCGACAAAATATTCTTTCACCCATAGGCAGGACCGACAGATGAAGTTCATAAGCATTTTATCCGCCGCGCTGGCCCTTACGTCGATCTCCATCGCTGCGCACGCCGCGCCCGTGAACAGAAACATACTGGCCGTGATCGACAGCGCTGAAGTGAGGGGCGGCTCAGTCATTTATGGAGACGCGACCCCTGGCGCGGATAGCTACTCCGCGGAGACGAGCGCGCCGCCCGGGCAGAATGAAAACATAATCGAAAAATACGCGGAGATGCCGCTCGAGCACCTTGGGTACGTCGTGAGCTATGTCGATGTGACAAAACGCCTCCCGGACGACGCCGAGATGCAGAAATACGGCGCGATCATCAGCTGGTTTCTCGACAACAATATCAAGGGATCCACGGATTACGGCAGATGGCTCACGAGACAGCTGGGGAACGGAAAGAAGCTGATCGCGCTCGGCGAATTCGGATTTGACTTCGACGACAAGAATAACGAGACGCCGGACGACGTGCTCAAGGATTTTTTCAAGGCATTTCTGGTCCAGTACAAGCCGGCCGATTCCACTGAAAGCCAGCTGCTCATAGAGATCGCGCACAACGACCCGCCGATGACCGAATTCGAGAGGAACCTCAAGGGCGGGCTGACAAACTTCAGAAACATCTCGGTCCTGGACAAGAGTGCCAGGGTATTCCTCAAACTCAGGCGAAAGGACACCGGAACGACGAGCGATGCGGTCTTCATCCACTCGAAGGGCGGATACGCGCTGCCGGATTATATCTATTACGAGAATTACGGAGACCTGCAGACGCGCTGGAGGATCAACCCGTTCAAATTCTTCGCTCAGGCGCTGGGCCAGGACTTTCCCAAACCGGACATAAGCACGTTAAACGGGATGCGCCTTTTCTACAGCCACATCGATGGCGACGGCTTCGCCAGCATCAGCAGGATCGAAAAAGAGAAGACCTGCGGTCAGGTCACGTACGATAACATCCTGACTAGATACAACTTGCCGGTGTCGGCTTCCGTCATCATCGGCGACATCGTCCAGACGCACGGAAACGAGAAGGCTAGACTCGTGGAGACCGCCAAAAAAATATTCGCGCTCCCCAACGTGGAGCCGGCCAGCCACGGCTGGGCCCATCCGCTCATCTGGACCGCCAAGGGCCGCAAGATGGCCCTCGCTCTCCCGGGTTACACGTATTCTCCTGAAAACGAGATCGGAAATTCGATCAAGTACATAAACGACAATCTTGTGCCGGCGGGCAAGAAGACGGATCTCTTCTTCTGGACCGGAAACTGCAGGCCGGATTACGACGCGCTCAAGTATGTTTCGGATAACTCCATTCTTGCCATCAACGGCGGCGACACCCGTCTGGACAACGCATATCCCAGCTATACATACGTGGCCCCCCTCTTCCACCACGTTGAAGATCTGATCCAGGATTTTTCTTCCAACGCAAACGAGATCGTCTACACCAACATCTGGACAGGGCCGTTCTACGGATTCCGATACGCCATTGAGACATACAAGCGCACCGAGTCCCCGATGCGCATAAGGCCGATCGACGTCTATTATCACTACTTCAGCATGGAGCGCGAAATCTCCGCGGAGGCCCTCACACAGGTATACGACTGGACGCTTGCACAGGAGATTGCGCCGGTCTTTGCATCTGATTACCTGAAAAATCTGAAAGGCTTTTTGTCTGCAAAGATCGAGCGGGCAGATGCTGATCGATGGATCATAAGCGAAACGGGAGACCTGAGGACCGTCCGCTTTGATAATTACGAAGGGTATGTGGATCTGGAGAGATCGAGTGGAGTGCTCGGCTTCGTTTCATACCAGGGATCGCTCTACGTGCACCTGGACAATGGAGAGAGGGCCGAGATTGCGCTCACCAAGACGCGGCCGTCCAGGGCATATCTCGTGAAGGCCAATGGGCTTGTGCGGGGATGGAAGTCAGCGGCCGGCACATTGAGTTTTGAGCTGCACGCGATCGGAAGGGCGCAGTTCACGATCGGCGGGTTAAAGGCCGGCCATAGATACAAGGTCGATCTTATCGGCAAGTCTTTTGACATCGATTCGAACGATAGCGGCGAGCTATCCCTTTCTCAGGAGTTGCTCAAGAACCGCTTTGAGTGGACTGTCGTGGAGATCAAGGAAGGCTGAACGGTTAAACCATGGGAACCAAGCTGTGGCATATAGCTCTGTTCGCGGTGATCGTGCTCGCCGTAGCGGCGATCATGCATCCCACCAATTTCCGCACGGCCTGGATGTACCTCGGCAGCGGGAGGGTGAACGACGCGATCTTAAAGCTCAGCAAGATATACGAGAGAAACCCTAAGGACTACCGCACGATCAAGATGCTGGCCGAGGCGCTGGAGCAGGAAGGAAGGGTGGATGAGGCGGAGCGCCTCTACGCGAGGCTGATCGAAATCAAGCCTCGCGAAGACAACTTCAAGGAGCTCGTCCGCTTCTATACCTGGACCGAGCAGCCGGGAAAAGCAAAAGGGGCATTGGAAAGGTGGCTTGATTTCAGACAAACGCAGAAGCTCTCGTTCAGCGACGACGACGGAAAACTGATGCTGGGCGACCTGTACGCCTACGACCTCCTGTATCAGGAGTACGCAAAGGCAATCAAGGTGCTCCAAATGCGCAGGGAGGTGGAACCCAAAGAAGCCAGGGCCATCGACGACGACATGATCGCGCTCTATGAGACCGTGGGCGACCTTTCTTCCACCGCCGCGCTCCTGCAGAAGATGCTTGAGGCTAACGACAGAAATACCTACGCGCTCGAAAAGTTCATGCAGATAGCAAAGGCCAGCGGAAAGACGGACGTCGTCTTGAAGTACCTCACCAAGAACATAGCCGAGAGTCCTCAGGATCAAAACGTCTGGCAGAGGGTGATCACGTTCGAAACGCGCAGCGGGGATCTCGGCTCCGCTAATGAGTGGTACAAAAAATGGCTCACAAACGAGCCCTCGAATTCCAAACTCAGGAAGAAATACGTCGAATGGCTCCTCAGCACGGACCAGCAGAAGGTCGCGATCGCCTTTCTTGAGGACCTGACCCGGGGAAAGGAAGTCGATCCCTATTACAGCGACACCCTGACAAAGCTCTACGAGTGGAACGGCGTAAAGGACAAGCTCGTCCCGATCTACCTCGCTCGCTTTGAAAAAGACCCTTCGGATCGCGAGAATGCCAGGAAGCTCGTCTGGCTCTTAAACGACATGAAGAGGTACGCGGATGCCGAGAAGGTGCTCAGGAGGCTTACGGATATCTATCCTGGCAACAGGGAGTACTCGAAGATGCTCGTGGATCTGTACGATGCGCAGAACAAACCAGGTTCCGCGATCGCGGAACTTGAGAAGCTCACTCAAAATAACGACGACCCCAAGCTCTTAAAGAGCCTGGGCGAGCACTATCTGTGGAGCAGCGGGAAGAGCCAAAGACAATGAGACTTCTTGCTCAATTATCGGCACTTGTCATCGTCGTGCTTATCGCCGCTTCCACAGCGGCACAGCCGGCGAACGACAACCTTTATAAAGCCAGACAGATATTCGAGCGGCTCATCAAGATAACCCCGGACGATCCCGACATCTACAAGTACCTGGGCGACATCTATTCCTCGATAGGCGACCAGAGGAAGGCAAAGGATTTTTTTGAAAAGTACTCTGCGATGAGGCCGCAGGATTACCACTCTTATTACAAGCTGGGCGAGTTCAGCTGGGCCTCGGATGACAAAAAAAAGGCCCGGACATATTTCGAGAAGGCCTTGAAACTCCTGGACCCGGAAAAGGGCGACCTGCAGGCGCAGATGGCAAGGGCGCGCATGATCGCTTTGACCGGAGACAGCTCAGGCTCGGACGAGCTCTTTGCAGGGCTTATGGAAAATAACCCTGAGAACCCGGATGTGGCCAACATCTACATCGAAACCCTTATAGATACGGACCGGCTGGACCAGGCCCGCGGGCTGGCCGAGAAGTCTGCGTCTCAGTACCCGGAAGACTACGCGACGCAGAGAACCCGGGTCAGGACCATGGTGCTCAACGGGGAATACGGAAAGGCGAGCGGCGCGCTGTCGTCGCTCATGCAGAAATACCCGGGAGACCCCGGGCTCAAGGCAGATTATGCGGACACCCTCTACAGGGAGGGGGACTGGTATCGCGCGAAGCCGCTCTTCGAGGAGCTGGCCCAGGGCAATCCCGAAAACCCGGATTACAAGAACGTGCTGGACGATATCTTCAAGGAGTATCGGCCCAGGCTCATGGGCTTTATGGATGCAACGTTCAACGGTGCCGACAGGAGGTACGGCCCTTATCTAGATTACCTCCATCCTATAAATTCGCAGTGGGCCTTTGAAGCGGGCTACACGTTCTACTGGAACTCCACAAATGTCGCGGGCTATAACCCTGATTACTGGACCCCCACCAACTCAGTGCGGCTGCTGGCCCATTACAAACCATACCGGACCCTGGACCTGGGCGCGGGTCTGGCAAATGAGATGCTCGGAACGAGCTACAGGCCAGCGCCGATATTTACTGCGGACTGGAACGATCCGAGGGTCGGCGAATTCAAACTCAATTTCATTTACAACGACCTGTTCGACGATCCAGTGGCCGGCCTCTATTTCGACGGGAAGCAGGACACCGTGGAAATCACTTATGACAGGCTCTTCTTCGACAGGATCATCTTCTCCACCGGATACTCGAGCGTCTGGTATCGAGTGAACGGTTCCAAAGCGGGCCTCGGCCTTGGGGACGATTTCGGGAGAAACGATGTCACGGACACCAGCATACAGTTCATCCTTATACGCCGCCCGCAGATCCGCCTGGGGTATGAATTCTATTATTCAAAGCTGCACGTGGTTAACAATTACCTGAATATAATCCCCTTGCTACCGGAATCTGAACAACATAATATTCTTTATGGAATTACGTACGAGTGGAACAAGTGGATAACGACCGATTTCGGGGGCTTCATAGGCAACGATTCAAAGAGAGACCTCAGCATATCCCATTTAGATCTGTACGGGTTCAACATCGCGAATCGGGTCAAGGTTTCAAAGCAGCTCGAGCTGAACGCACATTACGAATATTCCAGCGCGAATGCATTCAACACTCTAGGCAGATACCAGTTCTTCGGCATCGATTTCCTCTATCGTTTCTAACTACGGAGCCCAGGGCATGTCTGACGAGGCAAAGAAAATCCTACTGATCGAGGATGAGCCTGACATCACCTATTTAGTCGAGTTCATCCTCTCGACCGCCGGTTTTGGCGTGCAAAAGATCAATGACTCCACCCTGTCGATCCAGGAGATGCTCAATAACGACTACGGGCTCGTCCTTCTCGACCTCATGATGCCAGGTATGAGCGGTTTTGAGGTGCTCACCGCCATCAGGGAGGAGACGAAGCTGAAGAAATTGCCGGTTCTGATCCTTAGCAGCCGCCAGCTTTCTCATGAGGAGACCGCGTTCCTGGCGTCGATGAACGCAGAGGTTATGGCCAAGCCGTTCGAACCGCACCGCCTTGTCGAGAAGGCGCGTGAGATGGTGGCCGATTAATCATGTACGAGCGAATCGTAAGGATAAGCCGTACCAAGTTCTTCATACACGAGACAATCGTAGGCTTGGCCCTGCTCGTGGCGATAAACCTCTTCTTCCTCCCGGGAAAGCCGGCCTTCGAAGGCGTTGACCCCAACCCGATCTGGATCATCGTGCTCGCGATATCCGTCCGCTACGGCAGAAACGGCGCAATATTCGCCGGCATCGCATCGGCGGCCGTATTCCTCGGCCACTACATCCTGCTGCTGGGGATGGATGCTATATACGACGACCTCTGGCTCCTGCGCTTCCCCATACTCTTCATCCTAGTCGGCTTCATACTGGGCGAGGTCAAGACCGTCTTCATCCTGAGGGAGGACTATCTCACGCTGCGCGCCGAGGAACTTCAGAACGAGAACGAAAAGCTGACGAAGGAAAACGAGATCATAAAAGAAGCGCATCGCATCCTCACCTCCAACGTCGCCACCAAGCAGGATACCATAACCATACTCAACGAGATAACCGCCAGGCTCAAGTCGTTTGACGCGGATGCGGTTTACAACGGCGTGCTCGAGAGCTTTCGCGATAATCTGGGCGCGGAGGAATGCTCTTTCTACGTGAGCGAGGGCGATCGCTTAAAGCTCCAGTACTCGATTGGCTGGAAGGACTACCATCGGCGCCCGGATTCCTACGGCATCGGCCAGGGTCTGATCGGCTTATCGGCAAAGGCGATGCACGCGATCACCATAAAGGATTTTGTCTTTAAGAAGCACGTTCGGGAAGACGCGGAATCGGACATAATGGGCGACACGATACTGGCTGTGCCCGTAGTCGGGCTCGGGAACCGCGTGTACGGCGTCGCAAGCATCGAAAAACTGCCCCTGCTCAAGCTTACCGATACCACGATTCAGACCGCCAAGGTCATCTGCGAACTGGCAGCATCGTCGCTCAACAATGCCTACGCCTTCAAGAACCTGGAAGAAAAACAGATCCAGGATGCGAGATTCAACATCTACAAGTACCACTATTTCGTCGCGCGGGCCAACGAGGAGTTCCTGCGCTCCACAAACTATATGCTCCCGCTCTCGGCCATGGCCTTCAAGTGGCCCAGGCTAAATGGCCTGGCTGACGAGAGCCAGGCGCCGCTCATCGAATCGATAATCACCTTGCTCAAGGCAAGGCTGCGCGCGTTCGATGTCCTCGCGATCGGGCCGGACGAGAGGACCCCGTTGGTCCTTCTCCTGGCCACCACATCCGGCCCGCAGGCGATCGACATCAAGAACAAGATGATAGCCCATATAAATGAATATGGGCTTTCAAAAGCGCTGGCCGACGGGCCGATCGAGGATACGATCTCTGTGGCAGCTTATAACCCCCACACCATGTCCGGCGCGGATGACCTTCTAAAGGCGCTGGAAATCTGATCTGCTCGGGGTGCGGACACATGTTTCACCTGCTTGCATATGCGGCCATAGTCCTGTCGGTCATCCTTGAGATACCGATGGCGGCAATGATGCTTGGCGTAGGGGAGACGTCGTTTTCCATTTCCCTGGTCTTCCATATCCTTAGCACCGCGGCCTGCGCGACCGGGTTTTATCTCCTCTCCGAAAAACCGGGCCCTCGCCTCAAGAGGGGCAACATCTGGTGGATCTACGCGCTCGTAGCCTGCGCCGTCATGCCCATGTACGGGGTTCTGTCCACGATCTTGATATTTGCGCTGCAGCGCAAGGCAAAGAGTAAACCGCCACCGATCGTCAGCGACGAGATCACGGTCCAGAGCGCCGATGTATTCGTCAAGCCCCTCACGAGGACCAAGCAGCTCGAAGTGCTGGAGAGGCTCGATATCGAACCGTTTGTCGACATATTCCGCAGGGGACAGTCCGAGCTGAAGAAGAGCGCTGTGAAATTCTTGAGTTCAATAGAGTCCCAGGCAGCGATGAAGACGCTGAATCGCGCCCTCATGGACAATGATATCGAGGTGCGACTCTATGCGGCGGGTGTCATAGGCCTGATAGACGATCGCTACGCCCTGGAAATAGACACGCAGAGAAAGAGGCTGGCGAACAACCCGCAGGATGCGGCCACCTGCATTTCGCTGGCTGATCTCTACCTGGCTTATGCGGAGAGCGGCCTGCTCGATCAGATAGCGAGCACATATTATTACAAGGAGGCCTTCCGCATTCTCTCTGAATTTCCGCAAGATGCGGATATAAATTATCGGCAGGCGCGCTCCCTGTTTGCCCTCGGGCAATTAGACGAGGCCAAGGAGAAGATCGAGCGCTGCCTCAACGTGGATAGCGCGAATATCGACTACAACAGATTGCACTGCGAGATATTGTTCGCGCGCAGGGAGTATGATGCCACAGTTCAGGCAGTAGAGCGCATGCGCACGGAAGAGCTCTCCCCTGCCGACGACGAGGTTATCAAGTTCTGGGCCTGAACATGGGATATGCATCTTACATAATCTATGCCGACGATGTCGCAGCCCCGGATGTCGAGGGTTACGATCGCGCGCTGGCCGGTCTCTCTCTCGGCGAGAAGATCGCAGATTGCCAGAAGTTCAACGAGCGGGCGGACGCTGCCGGCATATCGAAGATGCTCATCCTCTATATGGCGGGCGGCAGCGAGATCAGCCATGAGGTCAAAAGGATCTTCTCATGGAGAAACCGGGCTGAGAAGGCCAACTTCCTGATCGCACAGCTGCAGTCGAGCGACACCGATATAGTGATGAGCTCCATAGACCTCCTGGGAGTTTTGAAGGAACCCTTCACGATTCCATACATCGACGCGATCTTCAACTTTTCCGACACCAGGCTTGCCGAACGGATTATAGATGCGCTGAGCGAGATGGGCGAGAACGTGGGTGTTGCGACCATCATGAAGGCCCTCCGGTCGCGCAACAAGGATCTACTGCTCCTGGCAATAAAGCGCCTCTCCAGGATGGTCGAGGATGTTTCGTGGAAGGTCTTCAGGCCCCTGCTCCAGCATGATGCCCCGGAGATACGCAACGAGGCGGCATTCGCCATCTGCATCAGGAAGTCTCCGCAGAGCGCGGCCTGTCTGCAGAAGGCGATCTGGAGCGAACAGGACAGGGCAACGAAGCTCGGCATGATCAAGCATCTCGGCACCGTGCCCGGCAGGAGATTGGTCCGACCGCTGCTCTACATGATCGTCCACGACAAGGACCAGAAGATGCGGCTTGCCGCATCGCGGACGCTCGACAGACTTCAGGGGCTCCTGCGCCCGGGGGTCATCTATTGGCTGAGATACACACCCGATCCAGCGATGCGGGCGGAGGCGCTCTTTCGCCTTGGAAAATTGGGCTGCGAGGTCGAGGCGCACAAGGAGTTTCTCCGCAGGACTCTCAGAAAAAGCCAGGATCTTCAAATCCTGCAGGCATGCCTGCAGGCGCTTGGAAACATCGCGGAGCGCACGGACGTTGATCTCCTGATAGAGTTTCTCTCCAGGGATCCCTTTACCTCTTATAACGCCGCATTCGCCCTGACCAAGATGCTGCGTCTTGAAGACGGCGACAGGATCATTTCCATCATCAGGAGCACCCGCTCGCACACCACAAAGCAGATCTTCCTCAAACACCTCACCCGCCGAAGGGGTTTCTCGGTTAAACCGGAAAAACTTTTGAGCACCGCCAAGGCATGCATTGAATCCGAAAAGAGCATCAACGTGCGATATCTCGCGTTCTGCCTGCTGGAGTTCGCACCCTCTCCGGAGACCATCGAGTATCTCCTGCTCTCGTACACCAAGACGGACAACGCATTTGAGATGGAAGCCATAGACACGGCCCTGAGAGGTCTGGCGCTGCACCACGGAAGCGATTTTCTCGCCCTCATCGAGGCATGCGACAACAGCGTCTGCAGGATCTTGATAAGACATCTTCCCATGAACATGGATCCGGCGTTCTACAAGTCGCTGGCGGAGATGCTCTACGGAAAGTTCGGCGGGCCGATCAAGGATGAGAACATCGCGGCGCTATTCCGCGACATTTTCGAACGGCTCCTGTCGCTGCCTATCGCCATCCGCGAATTCATGAAACTGCTCCCGGACGCCTCATGGAGGGTCTTCTTCCTGCACATCCTGACCGAGCACGCGGACCGCAATGTGATCAGAGACGTGGAATATGAACTGATCGAGATGTTGTCCGATGAGGATCACGAGGTTCGAGCCCTGGCCATGATGCTCATCCTCTCGCTCAAGGATCCTTCTGTCGTTCCCAGGCTCGTCTCCATCGCGGAGCGCGATCCGAGGAGCAAGCTCAGGGCCGCAGCCGGTTATATAGCCAGGACGCTGGTCAAAGAGGGCATCATATGAGCGACGTATGCCTGGTTCTTGAAGGTACGTATCCATATGTCAGGGGAGGCGTCTCCGGCTGGGTGCACAAGATCATCACGGAGATGCCTGATATAAAGTTTTCCATCCTCTCCATTATGCCCACGCCGAGAGACACGAGGGAGGAGCGCTACGAACTGCCCAGCAACGTGCAAAGCCTCATCAACATCTACATCCACGACCACCATTTCAGGCCTCACCTCTACAAGAGGGCAACTCCCAGGATCTTCGAATACTTCGAGATGTTCTACAGGGGCATCGAGGAGGTATCGAAGGAGCGGATGGAGATCTTTCTCCTGGAGCTGATGAAGGAACGCGGCCGGCTCGATCTCGTCCACGCATTCAGCTCAAAGGAATTCTGGAACGCGGTAATGTCGCTCTACGAAAAGGGCGACACCACCGTGAGCTTTCTGGACTACTTCTGGAATTATCGCTTCACCTTCCTGCCGCTCATGCAGATACTCAAGGCCAAGCTCCCGCCGGCGCCGCTGTATCACACGATCTCGACGGGGTATGCGGGCGTCGCGTGCGCGCTTGCCAAGATCAAATTCAACAGCAACATGATCGTAACGGAACACGGCATCTACACGAAGGAGCGCAGGATAGAGATAGCCCAGGCGGGCTGGCTGTATGAGAGGAAGAGCGAGTACGTCAAGGCGACCGAGGAGCTCGGTTTCTTCAAGGACTGGTGGATGCGTTACTTCGAGGTGATGAGCAAGCTTGCATATGCATATGCGGACAACATAACCACCCTCTATGAGGGAAACCGGCAAGCGCAGATAATGGACGGGGCCGACCCGAAGAAGACCTCGATTATACCCAACGGCGTCGACGTGGATGCTTTCAAGGCGCTGGCCGCCGGCAAGAAAAAAAAGGAGAAGCGCAGACAGGCCGCGTACGTGGGCAGGATAGTCCCGATCAAGGACGTGAAGACGCTCATCAAGGCCTGCAAGAGCATAGTGCAAGAGCTGCCCGACGTGGAGATACTGTTCGTGGGTCCACAGGAGGAGGAGAGCCAGTATTACCATGAGTGCACCGCCCTGATTAAGATGCTGGGCCTTGAAAACAACATCGTCTTCACCGGGCACGTCGACCTCAGGGATTACTACCCCTCCATCGACATCATCATGCTGACGAGCATCAGCGAGGCGCAGCCGCTCGTGATACTCGAGGCGGCCGCCTGCGGAATACCGTCGGTGGCCTCGGATGTCGGCTCGTGCAGGGAGCTCCTGGAAGGCAAGACGGACGAGGACAAGGCGATCGGACACGGCGGGATCATCTGCCCGTTTCATTCCCCGGAGAAGACGGCCGAGGCCGCGATCAGGCTGCTTACGGACGACGAGTTGTACGAGAAGACTTCGAAGGCGGGCATGGCGCGCGCGGAGAGATACTATCAGCAGCATGACATGATAAATGCGTATCGCAACCTCTACGAGAAGTACATATAGGGCGGCCAAATGGCGGGAATAGGATTCAGGCTGGAGAAGATACTTTCCAAGAACTCCTACACCAATCTGCTGGAGGGATACGCTTACTCGGCCGTGGTGTCCGCCGGCCCCATGCTCAGCACGATCTTCACGATAGCGATGCTCATGATCATCACGCCCGGCAACATCCCGACGAGTGATATCGTGATATTCCGCACGCTGGTGGTCTACATCTACGGATTCTCGCTGATCACCACTTCCTTTGCGCAGATGATCATCACCAGATACATCTCCGACAGGATCTTCATGAACGATTACAGGGCCATCGTCCCTGCGTTCGTCGGGATCGTCGTCATATCGCTTGTCATCCATGCGATCATAGGCGTCGTCGCCGCCTGGCAACTGGAGCTCGATTTTGGAACGAGCGTCACGGCCATTGTCCTCTTCCTGAACATCGGAATCATATGGATTGCGATGATCGTGCTTTCGGCAGCCAAGGAATTCACGTGGATCACCAAATCATTTGCCGCGGGCTCGCTCCTCTCCATCGCAGCGGGATTTATTCTCGGCAGGAAGATGGGCCTTCTGGGCCTCATCTCCGGTTTCACGATCGGCCAGGCGCTGCTGGTGGCGATGCTGATGCTTCAGATCTTCACCGAGTTCGAGTACAGAAAAAGGATCGAGTTCAGCTTCCTGCCTTACTTCAAAAAATTCACCTCACTCGCCTTTATCGCAACTTTTTAC
>Ga0265292_1001113_pt1 | contig 26139 bp, 24 predicted proteins | sample Munlanlewell296A_FD_189080 | JGI IMG/M metagenome (GOLD analysis project Ga0265292, IMG submission 189080) | Leachate microbial communities from a municipal landfill in Southern Ontario, Canada - Leachate well 296A | ecosystem: Engineered > Solid waste > Landfill > Unclassified | place: Canada... | reverse complement strand
AAGGCAATTGAACGGTTCAAAAGCAATATCGGAGCTGACTATATATTTCTCTATGCCGGCGAGTCAAACAAGCGAAAAGCCTCGGAAACCCTGCCCATGCTAAACCAGACCCTATCCTTCCCAACATCGATTTTTATCGATCGCAACGGTAAGATCAGCAAGATTTTTACCGGTTTTTCAGGTCCGGGAACAGGGAAGCACTATACAGAACTAACCTCAGAGATGACAAAAACGGTTGAGAGAATTGTGAGGGAGTGAGGGCGTTAAGGGCGTGGGGAACGGGATTGATCCCAAAGATGACGGATGTAAGCATTATTCATCATGGAGATTGTATTAGCTAATTCAGTAAATTCCATTTGGATTTCGATTCCGATAAGTTCCCGTTCAAGCAGAACTTCGCTCCAGCTTAAAGATTCTATCAGGGAACCTCTGGCATAAAAATGGAAGTTCAATTTATCCTTGTAATGATATCTGCCAAATCCTTCGGCAACATTGGCCTGAACGGAATCGGCCGATTCAAGAAATTGTCCACCTGTTTTATATTGAATATCCCGAGGAAGCTTGATGTAGATTCTCCAGGCTATTTTGCTCAATTCCCTGCTTTTTTGGTATAACTCAAAATCATATAGGTTTAATTTCTTCATATCATTTTTGTTTTATACTTTGCATTTAGATGCACAATTTTAACCCTAATGGAAAAACTCTCCATATTTTACGTCCTCACACCCTCACGTCCTTAACCCCCTTAATGCTAATAGATTATGTCACTCCCCGATCCCCGCATTGATACCTACATCAACAAAGCTGCACCTTTTGCGCAGCCGATCCTGAGACATATCCGCCGATTGGTACACAAGGCCTGTCCAGAAGTTGAGGAAACCCTGAAGTGGGGTTTCCCTCATTTTGATTATAAAGGGATTATGGTCAGCACCGCAGCCTTTAAGGCACATTGCACCCTGAATATCCGGAAAGGCCAGCTGATCAAAGGCCTGGAAGGAATCAGCGAAGGTGATAGCGCCATGGGCCAGTTTGGCCGGATTACCTCAATCAGCGATCTGCCGGATGATGAAACCCTCCTGGGTTATTTCCGCGAAGCCAGGCGGCTGAACGAGGAGAATATTAAAGTTCCACAAAAACCTAAAGATCAGACCGTAAAAGAATTGATTGTGCCCGAATGCCTTTTTGAAGCACTGCAAGAAAACCCACTCGCTGCTGAAACATGGGATAAATTCGCATACAGTCACCGTAAGGAATATGTGAACTGGATTACCGAAGCCAAAACCGAGGTCACCCGCGATAAACGCCTGGCCACCACCATCGAATGGCTGGCGGAAGGCAAAACACACTTTTGCCCTCGGACAGAAAGATTTCCTTCTCGACGGGAAACCTTTTCAGATGATTTCGGGTGAGATGCATCCTGCTCGAATACCAGCTGAATATTGGCGGCACCGGATCCAGATGGCTAAAGCGATGGGCTGCAATACGATCGCTGCCTATATTTTCTGGAATTATCAGGAACCTGCCGAGGGAGTGTTCGATTTTAGCACCGGCAACCATGATGTCGCCCGATTTGTAAAGATCTGCCAGGAAGAGGGCATGTGGGTTTTGTTCCGCCCGGGGCCCTATGTTTGTGCCGAATGGGAATTTGGTGGTATCCCACCCTACTTGCTCTCGATTCCCGACATCAAGCTGCGTTGCCGCGATCCGCGATACATGGTTGCGGTGGAGCGCTATCTGGCTTCGGAACGGATGCGATGTGCCTTTCTATACAGCTGACGGTGCCACTTCCTATATGCTTGAAGCCGGAAATATCGACGGTGCAGCGATCGGGCTGGATTCAGGCTCCAATGAAAAAGACTTTGAACAAGCTGCGAAAAGGAACCCGGATGTACCGGCCTTTTCGAGCGAAACCTATCCCGGGTGGTTAACCCACTGGGGAGAGAAATGGGCCCGGCCGGATACCACCGGCCTTTTGCAGGAAGTAAAATTCCTGCTTGATACCAAACGCTCCTTTAATTTATATGTTATTCACGGCGGAACCAACTTCGGATTTACTGCCGGGGCCAATTCGGGTGGTAAAGGATATGAACCCGATGTAACCAGTTATGATTACGATGCCCCGATAACCGAGCAGGGACAGCCCACTCCGAAATACTGGGCCCTGCGGAACCTTATTTTCCGGTCGACCGGCATGATGAACGAATTACCTTCTGCCATCCCAACGGCTGATATACCAGAGATTCCCATGCAGGCTTTTACAACGGTGTGGGACAACCTCCCGGCCCCGGTGTGGTCGGTGCAGCCAAAACCTTTCGAAGCCTACAACCAGGACTATGGCTTTATCCTGTACAAAACCAGGCTGATCGGCCATAAGAGAGGGAAGCTCATCATAACTGACCTCCACGATTATGCCACGATCTTCCTTAACGGACAATATCTGGGCAAACTCGACCGTCGCGAAGGCGAAAAAACCATCGACATTCCAGCCAGTGAAGTAAAAGATCCGGTGCTCGAAATTCTCGTTGAAGGCATGGGACGTATCAATTTCGCCCAATACCTGATCGACCGGAAAGGCATCACCGACCGCGTTACCCTGAATGGAATGACCCTAATGAACTGGGATGTGTATAACTTACCATTTAATGAGCCGTTTATTCAAAACCTGAAGCCCGAAACCCGAAGCCTGAACCGAGCCGAAGGCGAGCTCAGCGCAGCTAAACCTGGAACATTTTTTCACGGCACCTTCGAGCTTTCTGATCCGGCCGATACCTTCATCGATATGACCAATTACCAGAAGGGCATTGTTTGGGTGAACGGTCATAACCTCGGACGTTATTGGAACATCGGGCCACAGTTCCGACTTTACTGTCCTGCTCCGTGGCTAAAAAAAGGAAAAAACGAAGTAGTAGTCTTTGACTTGCATCAGACTGAGGCGAAAGCATTGTCTGGGAAAGGATCAATGGATTAATCCACCTCACCTTTAACACATCATAAATCGAAAAATCGAAATTATGGACACACCAGCACCGTGGACTTTATCCGGACGGGGATTTATCCTGATGTACCGGTTCCCGGAAGAATTTATCCGTGAATCCTGCTTTTTGCCGGATGAATGGAAAGATCTGAAATGGTCGGGATCGGGTTATGTGATGCTGGCCGACTTCAAATGGACCCAAGATGGCCGTCGGCATCTGATACAGGTTGGCAGCTTTATGCCCTAGCTGGAGATAGTTCTTGAACCCGGCAGCATCCCGTTCCGGATGACATTCCCGGTAGCCGAAATCGAACCTATCGATGGAAATCAATAAAACCGGGTTGTCAGTCTGTTGAGTTCAGAAAACTAAAGAATTGGCTGAACCCTACTCCTTCCTGATCAACTGCTTCTCAAGCTGCTCGAGGCTTTTGCCCTTCGTTTCCACCAGCATCCGCCTGACAAACAGGAAGCCGAGGATACAGATGCCACCGTACAGCCAGAAAGTGCCTGATGCTTTCAGTGTGCTGTTAAGCATCGGGAAGGTCATGGTCAGGATGGTACAACCTACCCAGAGGGAAAAGGTGCCGATCGACATGGCCGTGGCACGGATGCGGTTGGGGAAGATCTCGGATAGCAGTACCCAGGTAACCGGAGCCAGGGTGGTTCCATAAACTGCGATAGCCATCAACACCAGTATCAGGGTGGGCAGGCTCAATAATTTCAAGGTTTCCGGATCTTTGTTGATAAACAGGAACGCCGCGCCCATCAGTGCATAGATAATGGTTAATCCTGCGGTCCCTATCAGCATAAGGGTTTTCCGTCCGAGTTTATCAACCAGGGCCATCCCCACAAATGTAAAAATCAGGTTAACTAAACCAGTCAGTAAAATAGTAAAGAGCACATTGGTTTTGTCGATACCAGCTGCTGAAAAGATATCGGTAGCATAATTGTAAATCACATTAATACCGCACCATTGCTGGAGTACGGCCAGCACCACTCCGATGAGCAGTATCCTGGGCATACCTTTTTCAAGAAGGTGTTTCAGGTTGACTTTCCGGGTTTCATTAACCATTGAAGCCTTGATCCCCGCCAGTTCCGATTGGGCATATGCAACAGATCCGATTCGCCGAAGAACCCGGCCTGCTTTTTCCGGTTTGCCGGACTTGGTCAACCACCTCGGACTTTCGGGCAGCAAAAACGACATCAGAAGGAAAATTCCCGCCGGAACTGCTCCGGCCAGAAACATCCAACGCCATCCATGGGCAGCCATGTCGCCTGCCCATTGCTGCCGGGCCGCTTCAACCAACGAAGGATCGGCAGGTGCATGGAACCGGCCAATCCAGTAATTAGTCATCTGGGCAGCCAGAATACCGATCACGATAGTCAGCTGGTTCAGACTAACCAGCCGTCCGCGGTAAGCCGGGGGCGATACCTCAGCAATAAAGAGCGGCGAAAGCATGGATGCCAGTCCGATGCCGATACCCCCAATGATCCTGGCAGCCATAAATCCCCCAAAACCATTGAAAACAGCACTGTCGCCGCCAAACCACCACGACTGGTCGATCGAGCCAACCCAGATAGCCGATAAAGTAAAGAAAAATGCCGATATCACCAGCGGCTTTTTGCGGCCAAACCGGTCGGCAATCCAACCCGAAACCATGGCTCCGATCAGTGTTCCCCACAAGGCACTGCTCATGGCAAATCCCTGTAACCACTCAAACCTAACCGATGCAGTACCTGCCATTGCCGCGGCCCAAAGATCGGAATGGGCAATAAAATAGGACTCATAATGCGGCTGGGCTCCACCAATCACTACCCAGTCATATCCAAAAAGGAGTCCCCCCAGGGCTGATACAATTGAAATGAACAAAATGTAAGTAAAGTGCAATTGTTTCTTTTCCATGATTTCGGCTTATGGTTTCGATTTTATCCCTTGAGAATTTCGCAATCCGTGCAGAGAAACCACAAAATAATCAAACTTTACATCATCAAAAATATGTTGAAACAAGCATTAACTTTGTTAACAATAAAACAAACAAATTATGGCTGATCAAATCCGCAAAACTAATCCGTATGTCCGCTATGGGATTCTGGTAATAGTTCTTGGTTTGTTTTTATGGAATTATCTCCAGAATCAAAAACCGCTGATTCAGACCGGTAAACTTGAATACCGGATGGTGACCGGCACTAAGGAAGGCCATTTTCAGGTTATCCTGCTCGAGACCTCCGATCGCTATGTGATTCTGGACTCGGCCTATCGGGAGGTTCTCGTTTCGGAAGACGGGGAATTGGTGAGCCGCGCGAAACAGCTTCGCCTCCTCGAGAAATATCAGAATATTGAGTACCGGATTGGATTCAACGAAGAATCAACGGGATTAAAACCAGGCTACCGGGTCACGCGGGAGCTTTTCAACGAGCTTAAATTCGGAGAGGTGATGAAATACGAGGTAAATAAAAAGCAGAGAGACTCGCTTGTGGGATTAGTTAAGTAATGCTTTTGAAGTAAAAATTTCTAGATTCGAATGCAGAATTCCGAGTTCCGAAGTTAAAGATCCAAGTATTGACTCAAGTATAGACATAAGATCATAGGCCTATACTTCAACCTTGATCCTCGGAATTCGGAATTCTAAATTCTTTCTTGAAATCGTCTCTAAACGGCCTGATAAAGGAACCGTTTTATCTTTTTTGTGGCAGTCTTCTCGAAGGGCGTATCCTGGATGATAACGCTTTGAACGCGTGAATAACGGTTCACCTGGGAGTTCACAAATTTCTGGAGTTCGGCTTTCATCTCTTCAATCTTCTTCTCCATTTGCTGCCGGGCCTCATCCTTGAAATGGACAAACTGTTTTTCCAGTTCTTCGTAGTTGAAATGAACCAGTGCAACCAGTTTTCCTTTTTGCTCAACCACGACTGATTCCAGTACATACTGAAACCGGTTGATGACGGATTCGATCTCTTCAGGATAAATATTTTCACCGGAGGCACCAAGTATTACATTTTTAAGCCGGCCTTTGATGTACAGATATCCATCGCGGTCGAAAATCCCCAGGTCACCGGTACGGAACCATCCTCCGGGCATAAGAACCTGTGCGGTTATTTCGGGTTCGTTATAATAACCTTGCATCACATTGGCGCCCCTTGCCCATATCTCACCTATTCCGGTTTCAGGATCCGGTTCGTTTATCTTCAACTCCACACCAACAACCGGTTTCCCTGCCGACTGAATTCTAACCGCCGATGGCCTTGTTCCGCTCAGAAGCGGGGATGTTTCAGTCAGTCCATATCCAATTGAATACGGAAATCCGCCTTCTTTCAGGAAACGATCAGTACTGGCATCCAATTTGGCCCCACCAATTCCGAAGAATTTCAGACGGCCGCCAAAAGTTGCCATTAGTTTCTTAGCGGCTAACCTATGGAAAAATTTCCGGAACGCCGGTAAGCGGTAAAGTATTCGAAGCAAAGCGGAGCTATCCACTTTGCCTTTTATCTGTGACTTATAAATTTTTTCGATAACCAGCGGGACACTAACCACATAGGTTGGCCGAACCTTTTTAAGGGCAGGCAACAGGACTGCAGCGGTAGGCAGTTTATCCAGATAATGAATGGATGCGCCATAGGTCAGCGGAAGCAACATTCCGACCGTATTTTCGTAGGTGTGTGACAGAGGAAGCATGGAAAGGAAAACATCGGATGAATCCAATGGTTCTACAGCATAGCATTGCCGGATGTTGGTCACCAGATTGCTGTTACTAAGCATTACCCCTTTGCTGAATCCGGTTGTTCCGGAAGTATAAATCAGCGTAGCAAGATCCTCCGGTTCTACCGGAACGGTAAAAGGATTCAGCGATCCTTTCTGAACATGAGGAGTGTAAGATGAATCATCATCAACCAGCTCCCGGTTATTTAACAGAGCGAAATCTTCCAGAATCATTATCTGAGGGATATCTGTAATGGTTTCCCTTGATAGCCTGCTGAGCTGTTTGCGGCTGACAATAACCATTTTAACGGATGCGTGTTTCAGAATATGATCAATCTCAGCAGCATGAAAATCGGGTAATATGGGCACTGAGATTATCCCGAGTGAAAGAAGAGTAAAATAGGAAACGATCCAGTTGGGTGAATTAGGCCCGAGTATTGCGACTTTATCTCCCTTAACCAGTCCTAATTGGGTCAATGAAAATGCCAGATGTTCTGCCTGATCTTTTATCTCACCATAAGTCAATAACTTATTCCCCACGATCCCTACTGCCGGGAGGTTGGTATGCTTCTGGAAACTTTCCCAAAGCAAGTCCCTGACCGTTAATCCCAAAATTGCTGTATTCGTCATTTTCAAATTATTACACACTACAAAATTACAACTATTATGCAAAAAAGTTGCAGGAAATATCGTTTTAATGGGGTAATCCCAACTCACAAAACAAAAAAACCAAAAACCAAACCCGAGATCTAATAAACTGCAAATCAAACCCCGGCATATATCAATTAATCATGCGCACTTATGCATCAGAACCCCCGCGTTAACAAGTTCAATCGCTCTACAACCCATTGACCTATTGACATTTAAATTTTTGCCACTTATCTTTAATACCGGAAAGACAAGGGTAATCGGTTGACCTGTCTGGAGTTGTTTGAAAATATGGAAATGAGGTTTGGCTGACCTTAACAAGGTGAAAGGAACAAAACGGTTGGGGGACACCCGTTCGAAAACAATCACACTTTTTCTAAGTCATAGGCAGCTCTTCGGCAGGTCAACCTTTTTTTTAGCTCTTGTGCCGACTGGCAAGCACTTTGGCTATGTCCTGGAGGGTCCAACCGCGATCGACGAGGAGAACGATGAAGTGATAAAGAAGATCTGCGCCTTCGTTCAGGAATGCTTCATCATCGGATTTCATGGCTTCGATTACGAGTTCCACGGCTTCTTCGCCCACTTTCTGAGCAATCTTGGCAGTACCTTTCTTAAACAGTTTAGCGGTATTAGAGCCTTCCGGCATCGTGCGCTTACGGTCTTTGATTACTTCCTGCAAATAATCCAGATACACCAGATCTGTTTGATTGATCTCGTTAAAGCAGGTATCGGGCCCGTCGTGGCACACCGGTCCATCAGGCCTGGCCATGATGAGAAGGGTATCGCGATCGCAATCGGCTATAATTTTCTTCACACTAAGCGAATTTCCGCTGGTTTCGCCTTTGGTCCAGAGGGTATCGCGCGTGCGGCTATAGAAAGTCACCAAACCAGTTTCCCTGGTAATCTTAAGCGATTCCTCATTCATATATCCCAGCATCAGCACCTTGCGTGTTAAATCATCCTGGATAATGGCCGGAATCAGGCCATTGCCTTTTGAGAAGTCGAGTTTTTCGTCCATACTATTTCGTTTTCGTCATTTTATTCTTACAGTTATTCCCTGGTTGTAAAGGTATCTCTTTAGTTCCGGTATCGGGATATCTCCAAAATGAAAAACGCTTGCCGCGAGGGCTGCATCAGCCTTGCCTTTGATAAAAGCATCCCGGAAATGTTCCGGTTTCCCCGCCCCGCCTGAAGCGATGATGGGTATAGTCAGCATTTCCGACAAACGGGCAAGGGCTTCGTTGGCAAATCCGTTTTTAGTTCCATCGTGATTCATGCTGGTGAATAAAATCTCTCCGCAGCCTCTTTCCTGCCCCTCACGCGCCCATTCAAACAAATCTTTCCCGGTCGGAATTCGACCACCGTGAACATAAACTTCCCACCCCAAAACTTCCTTTGCATCAATTGCCAATACAACAAACTGATTGCCAAAACTACGGGCCAGCCGGTCGATGATATCCGGGGTTTTCACAGCGGCGGAATTCAGACTGATCTTATCGGCACCGGCCTCGAGAAGAATCACTGCATCTTCAAATGTACTGATCCCGCCACCCACGGTAAAAGGTATATTCAGAACTTTCGCAATACGCTTAACCAGCAGCGGGAAAGTTTTCCGGCCATCAATTGTTGCTGTAATATCCAGAAAAACCAGCTCATCGGCACCCTCTTCCGCATATCTGATCGCCAGTTCAACCGGATCACCAGCATCCCTGACGTCCACAAAATTCACCCCTTTCACCGTCCGGCCATCCCGAATATCCAAACAAGGAATAATCCGCTTTGCCAGTCCTCCTGCCCAAGTACCTCCCCCTGCCCCCTCCTTAGGAAGGAGGGGGTAAGAGACGCTCAGCCTGCCTTCGTAGATTGCTTTTCCCACGATAACTCCCTTTAAACCTGCTTGTTCCAGCAACTCAATATCCTCTGGTCCTGATACCCCTCCGCTGGCAATCAGATCAATACCAGGGAATTGCCGGATAATCCGCCGATATAGATCAACAGCTGGTCCATTCAAGGTGCCATCGCGATCGACATCGGTGCAAAATGTCCGGTTGATCCCTTTTCCGAGCCAATAACCGATGAATTCCTGCCAGCTTATTGCTGATTCACTTTGCCAGCCATGATAGGCGACTTTTTCATTCTTAACATCAACTCCGAGAATGACCCGATCGGCTCCGAAATCAGACAACCACTCTTCCAACTCGTAAGGCCTGGTAACAGCCAGACTCCCAATGCTTACCCTGTCGGCACCGGCATCAAGAACGGTCTTAAATGATTCTCTTGACCGGATCCCGCCACCAAAATCCACTTTCATCCCGCTGATTGCCGCAATTTCTTTTAGTAACCCGATATGCGCGGGTTTTCCGGTACGGGCACCATCCAGGTCAACAATATGCAAATAATTGACTCCCTGATCCCGGAATTGCCGGGCCAGATCGGCCGGTTTATCCGAATAGATTTTCATCGTATCGAACTTGCCTCCGCTGAGACGGACACATTTCCCATCGATCAGATCAATAGCCGGAATGATCTCTATCATAACTCTATAAAGTTTCTCAAAATGAGTTGCCCCACTTCCCCGCTCTTTTCCGGATGAAATTGGACGGCATAAAAATTATCCCGATGGAGTGCTGCACTGAACGGGGTCCCATAATCGCAGGTTGCCAGAGTTGCATCACCGGTTTCGGCAAAATAAGAATGAACAAAATAAACATAACACCCTGGTTGTAAGCCCTTGTAAAGGCCATCCGGATTAAAACGGATGGAATTCCATCCCATATGGGGAACTTTGATTGATCCCCGGAACAGCTTAACTTTCTCAGGAAAGATACCCAGAGCCGGGGTATCACCCTCTTCTGACCAACTGCACATCAGCTGCATACCGAGGCAAATGCCGAGGACCGGTTGTTTAAGTGCAGGAATAATTTTATCCAATCCTTTATCTTTCAGATATTTCATTGTACTGCTGGCCTCCCCTACCCCGGGAAAGATCACCTTATCTGCGCGTCGGATCTCATCCGGATCATCCGTAACGGTACAAGCCTGCCCCAACCGGTCCAGTGCGTTTGCTACGGAGCCGATATTGCCCGCATTGTACTTTATTACTACGATTTCCATTCGTTCTCGATTAATAATTATGCTCGCTGACGCTCGCTAATTATGCCCTTCGGGCTAATTAATAATTAGTGAGGCGCAGCAGAACCAATTAATCTATTGTTCCCTTCGTACTAGGTACCGCGCCTTCTGCGTCTCCGGCAAGAGCCTGTTTTATACTATGGGCCAGTGCCTTAAAAATCGCTTCGATTTTATGGTGCTCATTTTCTCCGGTTGCCTCGATATGCAAGGTGCAACGGGCACCATCGGCAAAAGATCGGAAGAAATGGGGGAAGAGCTCTGTTGGTAATCCGCCGACTTTTTCTCTTGAAAATTGTGCTTTCCAACTCAGATAAGGACGTCCGCCCAAATCAACAGAAACCGAAGCCTGCGCGTCATCCATCGGAAGCACAAACCCGTATCGGTTCATTCCTTTCAGATCGCCCCATGCCTGACGGAAGGCTTGTCCCAATACGATGGCCGTATCCTCAACGGTATGATGTTCATCTACTTTCAGATCGCCTTGAACAAGAACTTCCAGATCGCAGCCGCTGTGACGGGCCAGTTGATCGAGCATGTGATCGAAAAACCCGATGCCGGTTGAAACATCCGACTTGCCTTCTCCGTAAAGAGCCACTTTTACCCGGATATCCGTTTCTTTTGTTGCACGGTGAATCTCTGCATACCGCTCCATTTTGATCAGGTAATCGGCAATTTCTTTCCAGGTTAGCACCTTCAGTGCGCAATGCTCTTCATCATCCGGCTGCGCACGGCGGTTCCATCGTTCTTCCTGACCGATATATATGCCCTTGCACCCCAGATTGGCGGCCATACGGATATCGGTGGCACGATCGCCGATCACAAAAGATCCGGCCAGATCATAATCACCGTTCAGATACTTTTGCAACATTCCGATCCCCGGCTTACGGGTAGGAAGGTCCTCAAAATCAAAACTTTTATCGATAAAGATTTCAGTAAAATGAATTCCCTCCTGTTCGAAGGTCTCGAGCATCCGGTCCTGCACCGGCCAGAAAGTGTCGTCCGGGAAAGCGGGTGTACCCAACCCATCCTGATTGGTCACCATAACCAGCTCGTACTGTAAAAGCCTGGCAATCCGCCCCAATTGAGTAAACACGCCAGGCATATAGCGGAATTCCTCAAAATTATCCACCTGTTCGTTTTGCGGCTCCTGAATCAGGGTGCCGTCGCGGTCGATGAAGAGTAGTTTTTTCATGCCTATTCAGTTATCGGTTATCGGTTGTGGTTGTGATGGTTGTGAATTATGGGTTATTGTGGTTTGAAGTACCCACCCCAACCCCTCCCTAAAGAAGGGAGGGGCTTTGCTCCGAGGGAAAGTCAGTGCTCATACACCTCCCTGTTTCAGGGAGGGGCAGGGGTGGGTACTTTCGAGAGAGACAATGCATCGATGTTGTTTTTTTGGATTTTCGGTTATGGGTTATCGGTTTTCAGAAGTGCATTAACTAATTTATCGTTTTCGGCGGGTGTCCCGACCGTAATTCTGAGGCACCCTTCGCATAAGGCCTGATTAGAGCGATCTCTTACAATGATGCTATTATCAGCAAGATATTTGTAAATCGCTTTCGCATCGGTAAATTTGACCAGAAGAAAATTCGCATCCGACGGATAAACCTTCTCAACTCCTGCCAATTTCTTCAATCTATCCGCAAGCCTGATACGCTCCGTCAAAATCAATCTCACATCAGGTCCTATTCTAACGTCCTTAACGTCCTTAACGATTCCCATCACCGTCGCTGCCGTCAGCACGTTCACATTGAAAGGATACTTCACTTTATTCATCGCTCCGATGATCTCCGGATTAGCAAAGGCCATTCCCAGCCGCACACCGGCCAGTCCCCAGGCTTTAGAGAATGTTTGCAGCACGGCTATGTTCGGGCATTCGCTCATCAGAGTCAATGAAGATGGGCCTTCGGCAAAATCAATATACGCTTCATCCACCACAATAATCCCGCTAAATCGATTTGCCAGATACCAAATCTCATTTAAGGGTATCTGGTTTCCGGTAGGATTATTAGGTGAGCATAGGAAGATCATCTTAGTATCAAAGCGCACAGCTTCAAGTATTGCTTTCGTGTTCACCGAAAAGTCGGGATTCAGCAATACCCTGTCGACCTCCACATCCTGGATGCCGGCACAAACGGCATACATCCCGTAAGTAGGGTTTATCGTGATGATCCGGCTCATGCGGGGCTCACAGAAAATCCTGATAAGCAAATCAATTGCCTCATCGCTGCCGTTCCCCAGAAAAATGCTCTTCGGTTCGACACCTTTCAGCCAGGCCACCTGTTTCCGAAGCTCCGTCTGCCTGGGATCCGGATAACGGTTCAACCCCGTCTCATTTGGATTCTCATTCGCATCCAGAAATATCCCTTCGCGGCTGGTAAACTCATCGCGGGCCGAAGAATAGGGAACCAATTCCGCAATATTCTTTCTGATAAGATTTCCAGGACTTGGTTTTGAAATAGGAACTTGCGGCTCTTCAGGGATAAAACGATCCAGAAGGTTTAGCGGGTTTAGCTGGCTTTCAGGATCTAAAATGTTTAAAGGGTATAAAAGGTTCAATGGGTTTAAATAATCCAGAAAACTATACTTACTCCCCTTCTCCTCTTCTATTCGAGACGGATGATCATCCGTCTCTACAGTCTTCTCGTCTTCTTCACGTCCTCTCGTCCTCTCGTCCTCACGACTTCTTATTTCCGCCGCGTTCGCGTGCCCCTCCAGCCCCTCAGCCCTGGCCATCAAACTGATAGCTGGTTCGATGGATTGAAGTCCAGCGCTTGTCAGTTCCTGAAAGGTGATCGATTTCATGAAAGAATCGAGGGTTAACCCGCTATATGCCTTTGCATAACCGGAGGTGGGGAGGGTATGATTCGTGCCCGACGCATAATCTCCGGCACTTTCAGGGGAATAGTGCCCGAGAAAAACAGATCCGGCATGCTTAACCTGTTCCGCCAGCTGATTGTAGTTCTCCGTTGCAAGGATGAGGTGTTCCGGGGCATACCGGTTCACCATTTCCATGATGGAGGACTCTTCGGACAAAACGACTATCTTACTATATTCCAATGCTTTCGTGGCAATATCTTTGCGTGGCAGTTTGTGTAACTGCAGTTCGGTTTCATTGTGAACCTGCTCAGCCAGTTCCCAGCTGGTGGTCAGTAAAAGTACCTGACTGTCGACCCCGTGCTCGGCCTGTGAGAGCAGATCGGCTGCAACAAAAGCAGGGTTGGCCGAATCGTCTGCCACAACGAGTAGCTCGGAAGGCCCGGCCGGCATGTCGATAGCCACGCCAGCGCGACTGATCAATTGCTTGGCCATCGTAACCCATGCGTTACCCGGACCGAACACTTTATCAACTTTTGGTACGGGCCCGAGTCCATAAGCCATGGCTGCGATCGCCTGAACCCCTCCGATCCGGTAAACCCGGGTAATGCCGCAAAAGGCCGCAGTATAAAGGATTGCGGGATTAATCTGCCCCTGCCGGTTTCCCGGCGAGCATAGAATCAACTCTTTGCATCCTGCAATTTGTGCAGGGATGGCCAGCATTAATACCGTGGAGAACAACGGCGCCGTCCCTCCGGGAATGTAGAGGCCAACCCGCTCCACCGGAACCCATTTCTGATAACAAGTGACCCCTGGAGATATGTTCACCAGATTTGCGTCCCGAACCTGCGATTCATGAAACTTCCGGATATTATTGGCTGCCAATGCGATGGATTGCTTCAGCAAATCCGGTAATTGATTACCGGCCGCTTTCAATTCATCCTCCGGGATCAATGGTGGTTCCGGCAAATATCCATCAAACTCACCGGTCATCCTGCATACCTCGTCCCAGCCGGATTCCCGCAGAGAGGTCAGCATCCGCGATACTGTCTCCTCTGTAGCATTGCTTTGTGCGGCTGGCCGTTCCAGGATTTCATCCCATTGTTCCCGCGGCGGATTAATTAAAATTTTCATGACAAAAAGATTTATAGTATCATTTTCTCGATCGGGATCACCAGGATTCCCTGTGCCCCAGCTTCTTTCAGTTGATTTATAATGCTCCAGAATTCGTTCTCACTCAATACAGAATGAACTGAGCTCCATCCTTCGAGTGCGAGGGGCATCACGGTCGGACTCTTCATACCCGGCAAAACCCGGCAGATCTCATCGAGTTTGTCATTCGGGGCATTCAGCAGGATATATTTATTATCCCGGGCAGCAAGGACCGATTTGATCCGAAATAGGAAATCGTTCAAAATAGCACGCTTCTCATCAGATAAACCCGGAGCAGCCACCAACACCGCTTCTGATTGCATCACCACTTCTGTTTCCCTCAATCCATTGCTTATCAAAGTACTTCCGGAGCTGACAATATCAAAAATGCAATCAGCCAACCCGATAGCCGGCGCAATCTCCACCGATCCGTTCAAATAGTGGATCTCGGCTTTGATCTGGCTGTCAGCTAGAAAAGTTCTGAGAATATTTGGGAATGACGTGGCGATCTTTTTTCCATTTAGCCATGACAACCCGCTATATTTCTGCTCTTTAGGAACTGCAATACTCAAACGGCAGCAGCTGAAACCAAGCCGGTGCACCACCTCCAGCGGGTATTGTGATTCCCGCAGTACATCTTCGCCGATAATCCCCGCATCGGCCACTCTATCGGCCACATACTGCGGAATATCGTCATCGCGAAGGTAAAGCACCTCCAACGGGAAAGTAGAAGATTGTGCCAGTAAGGTGCGCTTGCCGTTTGTCAATGATATACCAGCCTCACCAACGAGCCCGAGCGATATTTCGCTGAGTCGTCCGGATTTCTGTAGGGCGATCTTAAGTGTCTGCATCATACCTGTTTATAACAGAAAAGGCCTGCAGATCTGCAAGCCTTCTCCGGTGTTTATTCATACCGATATCTTACTTCTCTGCATGGGTTTCCTGCATCATAAAATGATGGAGATGATGAGTCAGGTGCAGGAAATTGTTATTCATACTTTTATTATCGGGTGCAAAGATAGAGATATTTTTTTACAAATATCTTTTGTATCAGGCGAGTTTTACCGTTGCTTTCAAAACATTTCCCAAAAATTGTCCAAATGCAATTTTGTTTTTTTTGTTTTCGTAGATGTCAGGAATTCTCAACTTGGGTTTCCAATAAAACGGATGTGCCGCGTCCTCAAGACCTGTTTTTGCTCGGTAATGCAGTTAAGCACAAATTCCAGCAATCTATCCTTGAAATCGTTAGGGCTTTGATTTATTCATAAAAAAACTCTTGTGCTTTTTTCAGTTTCTTTCCACAAGTACTGCATTTGCCTTTTTTATCAGATTCATAAGATGGGTGCTCCTGACAGTAATAATATATCCTTTTACTGGCTTTGCTTCCGGTAATTTTTTTCCGCTCCAGGGTCATTCCGCATTTTGGGCATGTACCTGCAATTTCTGATTGCACCTCAGGATGCATCGGACATACATATAGTGATGTTGTGCCGGATTTACTTGATTTTCCGGGGGATGACGAATGAGAAGAATGATTGCCTTGGTTTGTTCCGCCTCCGTGACACTGGGAAAAACCATCGACAGATACTGCAATCATTGCAGTAAGGAATGCTGCGCGAAGCAGCAAGAACAAATTTGTGTGTTTCATTAGTAGTTGTTTTTAATGAGTTTCCCTCGGAATATTTCTTTTTGTTTGTTGACCATTTCATAGAAATAGATGCCCGGTGAAAGTTCACTTGCCTGAACCTTGTATTCTGAATTGACGCTTGTTATTTTCATAACTGTCTTACCTGTTGCATCAAAAATTGAAAGTGATGAGTTTTTGTTGTTTTCTCCAAAATAAATATTGATAAAAAATGAAAATGGATTAGGGAAAATCCGAACCTTATCAGAAACATCATTTTCAGGAACAGAAAGCAGAGTATTTGGATGAGAAGAATATCGTACCTGTTGATCAAAAGGTGGCTGTTGGGTTTGCATTCCTTTAGCTATTTCCAAAACCGGAAAGCCAAGATTTTTGGCATACCATCTGTAATAATAATTGCCGGCATAAACTACGCTTTGTTGAAGTTTGCCGTTCACATATAAACTGTCGTAAACTATTTCGGCCGTATAAATACGAATAACATTCGTGGTCGTATCGGGAGTAGTAATAACCCCCCATGCATCAGCCACCGAAGTACTTAAAATGTGATAAACCCTAATGCTGTCATTAGAAACAGGAATGTGAATCTTTGTAATAGTTTTAAGGGAATCCCCAAAGGAAAGCAAAGGGAAAATATTCCAGTATGAGACGAAAAGAAAATTCACAGGATCTTCCATGCCGTAACGCCATAACCCCATTGTGTCCTTTACATAGTGGCTGAAATAACATTGTGTTTCATCCTGATGAGTAACATGGGAATGATAGGTAAAGCAATTTTCTTTCCTAACTATATCTGAAAGCGGGAAATAGCCCGCGTTGGCAGTTGAGGCATGGTCCCCCCAAAAAACTGTGTCGGACGATGCTGCGCGAGTCCCGCAGCAGGGATTCAGGTTGCTGAAATCCCATTTCACATTTGCCCCTGCATTTCCTGGTAACAGGGTTGCTGCCTGCTCACGATCCACTTTAACGGAAATTTGCACATCACCTGCAACCGGTAAATCGTTTATGTCAAGAATAATTTGAGCGCTGCAATTATGTATTACACCGTAAGAAAATACAAAAACGAGCATTGTTTTCAGGATTTTTACAACGGCATCCGTTGGTTCCTTTATTACCAGTTTTGGTTTTTCTTCCCAGGATTTTTTCCCGGTACTTTGATAAACTAATGCTGTCATGTGGTATTATTCTTGAATTGTTAACTAATTTGATTGTTTGTTTTTATTGAGTGCATTGTAAATGGATGCGGTAATGTATCCGGTGAACAATCCTTCAAGAAACAAGATTATCATGCCTAAAATTAATTTACCGATATTAAAACCACTGTCAATCATTAGCGGTTTGAAATCCATGTCGTGAAAAAATGCGTTTACCATACTCAACCTGAAATCTTTCCCACCAATGGTAAAAATGATGTCACAGATTAAGAATGAAATGCTGAGCGAAATTCCAAGACCAAGAGCGAATTTTGATGGAGAAATTTTCATTGTAAATATTTTTTTGTTGGTGAATTTATTTTTGATGATGTTGCAGATGCTCTTCCTTTTTCAGAATAGGATAAGAATGATTTTTTTCATTTGTTTAGTTTATAAAATCTTACCTGCGCAGAGACCCAAAGCGGAGACTCTGCGTAGGGAAAATTTTAACTGATTACATTTTGCTGCATTCAGTAGCACATTTTCTGCAAGCTTCGGCACACTTTTTACAATCGTGTGCTGAAAGTTTTTCAGTTCCGCTGTTGCCCGGCCAGTTCCGCTGTTGCCCGAATATTTTATTTACGTACAATCTCCACCGAACATTTTGTATATAATGACTTTATATAAAAGGAAAATTCAATTACCGGATATGGTAATCGCTGTAACAGCCGTTAAATGGACTGAATAAATATCAGAGGCTAAATAAGATATTGTTGCAACCTTGCAAGCCGCAGACTTAAAGTGGGTGGCGGTGATTCCTCCGGAAATTTCTGTAGGTTAACCTCTAAAGGTTGAATGACCTCAAAATCAGTCGTGATTAAAGGTAACTCTATCCCGGAAACCGATAAATCAAGGTAATCTGCCGTGAAAAGGTAATCAGTCTTCATCTGATAGGTAACTGCCTTATCGCTGCAGCAATCTTCAGGATGTTCGCAGCACGGTTTCGGGGTGTGAAGTATTGAAAACTTAACCAGTGTATCGCAGCAATAGTGATAATGGTAGGTGAAACCTGTTGTTGTCAATAACAGGACCAAAACCAATACACTATTTGCAATTTTCCTTATCATGGAAACAAAGTTGAGCATTTTTAACAAGGAAAGGATTACATAATTTCAAAAAAAGTTACATTATTCACACATTTTCAAGTGGGTTACTAAAACCATTTTTAAGACTGTACATGTTCCGAAAACCTTCTTTATTTTGAAGATAGCTCACAACCGTCATGCTTTTTATTCCCAGCGGACAAATGAAAACCACCGGTCTGTCCCTTGGTATCAGATGAATTTTTTCGATTACATGGAATGATGGAATCCTCAGACATTGAAAGCCGTGGTCCGCATAATTGGCCGGATCACTCACATCAACGATCAGAAAATCTTTACCGTCGGTTATCCAGTCTTGCAATTCTTCTGAGGTGATTTGCAGTATGCTGGATTCATCCGAAGAACAGTCTTCTTCATAATTACTCAGCCCGGTAATTGCTGACGCTTCCAAATCTCTTTCCAAATGGAAGAAATAACTGTTGCAGGTGAGTGCATTGAATACCAACACCTTCCCACTTAGGATCTCGCCAATTCCAACTATTATTTTGATCAGTTCATTGGCTTGAAGGGTACCAATGATTCCTGCAATGATACCTATCACTCCCCCTTCAGCACAAGTCGGCACTTCCAGAGGATGGGGCTGCTCAGGATGCAAGCATCTCAGGGTTGGTCCGTTACAGTAATTAAATACGGTTACCTGCCCCTCAAACTGATAGACCGCTCCGTAGACTACAGGCTTACCAAGAATTACGCATGCGTCGTTGATCAGATACCGGGCTGCAAACTGATCGGTGCAATCCGCCACAATATCATATTCAGCAATAATTTCGAGCGCAGAATCCTTGTTGAATTTCTGAAAATAAGGCCGGATATGGATCTCTGGATTAGCGAGCTTCAATCTTTCGGCTGCCCGTAAAACTTTTGGACAGTCCAAATCAGCCATGGTGTACAAAACCTGCCTGTTAAGGTTAGTCAGTTCGATCACATCGTAATCCACAATCCCAATATGTCCCACGCCCGCCGCGACAAGATATTGCAAAACCGGGCTTCCCAGTCCTCCCGCTCCAACTACCAGAATCCTGGCCCTCTTTAGTTTTTCCTGACCCTCAATCCCGATTTCGCTCAGGAGGATCTGCCTGCTGTATCTTTCTAATTCCGCATCTACCAACATACTATTGCAGTTTTTCGCATAAGCAACTAACCTTTGCAGCAATTTTACTTATAATTTATCGAACGCTTGTTGCAAATCAGCTTTAAAATCTTCGATCATTCGATGCCAACCGAAAGTCTCAACAACTCTGGTACCGGCCAGAGCTTTTTGGCAAGGACTTGATTTTAATCCCGGATAGTCGACACTTTTAACCTTAGGGGGGTCCTTAAGCCATTTTGCTAACGCAAGAGCATTCTCAACATGCCGTTGTACACGTAAACAGAGCGTTTCATGACCTTGCAGAAACAAAAACGAATTTATCCAATATAAAGGCCTTCAATCCGGACTTTATAGCTACCATCTCTAAGCTTGGTCACTGCATTCACCAATCCGCTATGTCTCCACTGCAACATGCACCTGCGCGGAAGGAACCAATAGCGACGGCCAAGCTTAATTTCTTCTTTTGATTCCTTAATAATTCCTTCGTAAGCTTGTGATACATAATAGCCAATATCAATAAATCCTTCGCTGCGTGGCCTTAATGGGCCCGTAACGTTCCAGTGGATTACCCCGTTGCGTGCATCCACACCGGAAACCACACCACAATGGGTAACCGGGCAACCACATGACATGCCCATGGGGCGACCGATCATTACATCACCTTTCTTCACTCCAAGTTCTTTTACCAATGTTGGGTTATAAGGAAGTATCGTTTCTTTGGGTCCTGGTTCGCCTTCAACAACATCGAGAATAAAATCGAATTCTCTTTTAAGGCTGTCTTTCCATTCGAGTTTTTCTCCCAGATGTTCGCTTCCCATGCAACTCAGGCAATTTTTATTCTCAATATTCGAAACGGTTTGTTTTACATGAATACATTTTTTCAATTCAGTTTCTGCCTTATCCAGAGCATTGGCAAAATCGGTACACGATTTATAGCCACATGCGCCACAATCCAGATTAGGCAGTAATTCGAAAGTCGTATTGGTATTAAAAGATGCTATTGTTTCCATTTTTTATTTTTTTTAATTTCTTTAAGAAAAAATTGAATTTAATTGCATTACAGTGCTATTAAGGGCATTTGTCAATGCGTCGATATCCTTTTCGGTGGTAAACCGACCAAAACTAACCCTGATTGCACCTCTGGCTTCGAAAGGGTTTAAGCCTATGGCCTGTAAAACATGAGACGTATCTCCTCCATGATTGGAGGAGCAGGCTGACCCGGCAGAAACGGCTATTCCCATTTCATCAAGCAAAAACAGCAGGCGTATGGTTTCGCCTTCCATACCATGAAAACTAAAACTGAGATGACCCGGCAAACGTTTTTCGGTATGTCCGTTAATGTAAACGTTTTCGTAATTGGAAAACAAAAAATCAGTGAGTTTATTACGGAATTTTGTAACCTTTTGCGTTTCCGTTGCCATCTCTAACATACATAATTCGGCAGCCTTAGCAAACCCTGCAATGCCTGGTATATTTTCGGTAGAAGAGCGATAGCCGGCTTCCTGCCCCCCTCCATGTAAAAGCGGGGTAATGTTTGTACCTTTTCGAATGTACAAAGCTCCAACGCCTTTAGGTCCGTAAATTTTATGAGAATTAATAGTTAATAAATCAATATTTGCCTGATTAACATCAATGGGAACTTTACCAAAACTCTGGCAGGCGTCGGAATGAAAATAAACATTATGCTGTCTGCAAATTTCGCCAATTTCTTCCACTGGTTCTATTGTTCCGATTTCGTTGTTTGCATTCATTACTGAAACCAGTATGGTTCTGAGGTTGATTACCCTATTTAAAGTTTCAATATCCACCAGTCCGAGATTATCCACCGGAAGGTAAGTGATAGAAAAACCTTGCTCTTCGAGCCATTTACAGGCATTAAGTACACAGTCGTGCTCAATAGACGAAACAATAATATGGTTTCCCTTGTGGCGGTTGGCAAAAGCAATGCCTTTTACAGCCAAATTATTAGCTTCTGTACCTCCCGATGTGAGTATTATCTCATCAGGTTGGGCACCGATACAACCTGCAATTTGCGACCTTGAGCGGTCTAATATCTCTTTCGCCTGTGCTCCGGGTGAGTGCAAGCTCGAAGCATTTCCGTAAAAGTCGCAAAAGTAAGGCATCATAGTTTCCAGCACTCGCTTATCCATGCAGGTGGTGGCTGCATTATCGAGATAAATTCTTGGTTGCATGTGTGTAACTATTATTCGCCAACGTAAAAAAGTTCCTGGTTCATCGTGCGCAATACTCCAAAATGGTTTTTTGCACCGATTTCTTTCTTTCCAACACAAATGGTACAAGTGCCAACAGGTGGATTTCCGCGCAGGTACATCGGAAATTCTATATCAGGTGTTTTCAGGATTTGTTTTACAATTGGGTCGATGCCGATACCATATAGTGCATTGCTTTCAACAACAGTAATTTCTTTGGCTGACTCGAGTACACGATAACGGAATACTTCACGCTCAGCCTGGGAAATAAGATCTATTTTGGTGATTACGCTTATGTCTGCAAGCGTTAACATCGGGCCAATTTTACGTGGGAGGTTCATACCGCTGGTGGCTTCGAGAACTACCACACCTAAAGAATTTTCGACATAAGGCGAACAACGAAGACACAACCCGGCGGTTTCAACAAACAAAAAATCGGAACCTGCTTTTTCAGCCCACTCTACAACTTCATCCAGCACCACCACATTGCAGTGGTCGGGGCACAATTCACCGGAATAGATTTTTTTTGTTGGAATACCGAATTCTTTGTTAATGGTTTCGTCCTCATCAGCATAAAGAACATCAATTTTTACAAACGAAGGTTTTAGGTTTTTTGCAATCATTCGCTTAATAACCTGGCGAATCACGGTTGTTTTACCACAGGTTGGCGGTCCCGCAAATATTGTTAGTTTCATATTAAAAAATACTAAATTGCTAATTGCTCCAGTTGGTGCGGATTTATTTCTTCGCCTGCCCGTATTAAACCACGAAAATGAAGTATTACATCATCAATTTTCTTTAACTCATCTGCAACAACCCGTTCTTCGGGATTCGATACAACCAGCTTTTGCATGGCGCCATTTTTCATGATAATACGTGAATCTGAAAGCAAAGCAATAGTGGGGTCGTGGGTTACAAAAACAAATATTTTTTCATATCCTTTTAATAATTCAAGTGCTTTTGTTTTATGAATACCGGCATTTTCGATTTCATCCAACAGAATGATGGGGGAATTACCAATAACCACTGCATCGGCAATCAATAACGAACGGGTTTGTCCGCCCGAAAGTTCAGTCATGGCTGTTTCCTTGTTTATTGCTTCGCCGGTAAGTTGATTGGCAAACTGAATGGTTTCGTCAACTACTTTTTCAACATCAGAAGCACCACGTACCTTAGCATGGATGGTAAGAAATTCGCCAACAGGAAGATCGCTCAGAAAATTTGTGTGCTGCGAAATCATTGCGATGGGATGTTTCGAAGGGTCGAAGGAAAAATCGTCGGGAACAGGCTCATTGTTTATCAGAATCTGACGACCCGACGGGGTGTTCCGGTTCGCAAAAAGCTCAATATCGTTAATAAGTGTAGTTTTTCCACACCCGGTAGGACCTACAATACTTATAATGTCGCCCATGTTTAGCTCGAAACGGTTAACTTTTTCTGCCGAACCATCCTTTCCCTGACCCCCAATTACTGTTATTTTCTCAATATCCATAGAACAAAATATTAAAGTACATTATGTTCACCAATATTGTGAACATTCATACAAACATACTACTATTAATGGGTTAGATCTATTAGTATAAAATCGTAATTTGCGCTTGCATATATGCTTATTATTGTTGTCGGTATTATTACTTAACTAGAGGACGAAAACACAGATGCTGTCGAAAAAGACACGATATGCAATGGTTGCTTTGGTTTATCTTGCAAAAGAAGAAAGTCAAAGGGCAGTTATGAGTACAGAAATTGCTAAAAGTGAAAAAATCCCACAGCGGTTTCTGGAAAATATATTGCTTGAGCTTAAAAAGATGGGGGTATTGGGCAGTAAATTGGGTAAAGCTGGTGGTTACCATCTGATTAAAAAACCGGAAGAAATACGACTTTCAGATATCATCAGACATTTTGAAGGAGCTATTGCCATGTTGTATTGTGTTTCAGAGAAACAGTACCAGCCTTGTGAGTTTTGTAAAGATGAATCTACCTGTAAAATCAGAGGTGTATTTAAGGAAATACGAGACACAACCTATGGCATACTTGAAAAGACTTCGTTACAGGATTTGATTTAAGTTGTTAAACCCAATGCAAAAGAAATTTTTAACGAAGTGACAAACAGCCAGGGGCAGATCAATGCGTCCGCCCGTTCATTTTAAGTTCGAGATTCTGGAATAGTACGAGTGGGTATCTTTCCCTTCATTTTTCTGTAAAAAGGTAAGCGAGCGAACTCTACCATAACGCCGGCAATCCTTACAGGATCAAAGATCACGTTCAATACCTTCAATTCGTATGGTGTAAACGAAAAATAATTATCCCCCGGATTTAAAAAAAAGAATCCGGGCAGACAAGGAAAACCAAATTTGTAGAGACGCATAATTATCCGTCTCTGCGCCACCAATCTTTCGGAATAACCTGCTTTTTCAAACCCGGGCCTTCAACAGCCATTGAAAAAGTAAAATCTGAAGCTCCATTATAATATTGCAACCTGATCTTATGCAAGCCGGCAGCGAGCACTACATAACCAGCTTCCTCCGATTCGCCGTGGGCTCCGTCATTATCGGTAATCAGGATATCATCAATCATAACGGCAGACCCGTCATATATAACACCGAAGTTTTCGGGCCTGTGATCGGCCGGAAGCTCAGGTGCCATACTATTTCCGGTTTTCACAGGGGTCAATTTCGACCAGTCCGGAAGTCTTCTCCAACGACCTTCATAGTAAGCCCAGTTCAATCCGGGCTTAAGGTTTGTGATATCGTTTTTCAGCGCCGGTAAGGGTTTCACCCCCTCGAAAGAGATCGGCTCATTGATTTTTGCTGCAGTTTCGAGAGCTTTGGAAGGATCACGCGGAAAATCAACACCGATCTGACCGGCCGGTTTTGACAGGCGGTTGGCATCATCGGAAACCGTTATAGCCGCAATGCGAAGTTCTTGTATATCCGGCAATTGCAAAACTTTAGCTCCAACCGGTATTTCGATTGCTATTCGGAACAGATATCCGAATTTATACGCTTCGTTCTCATTGGTCTTGCCTAAATGACGATGTGTAGCAACAAACCCAACCGGAACATGCTTGATGAATGCCGGGATGGTTGCGATCGGGCGCGGATGAACCACCCCATTGATCCTGACCGACTGTTTAAATCCATTGCGGAAATCACGTTTATCCCACTGACCGATATTGCCGGAATAATAAGGGATATTAACCATCACAGGTTTTCCATCAACTTTGAATTCGGCTGTTTTATCCAGGTCAGTCGAAGAGGCCAGCACATAAACCGTATTGTAATGTCCTTCAGGCAGGTTAATTACCTGATCCCGGCTGCTCATGAAGTTCTTTTGTCCATCGGCTGGTGAGCCCATTTTGAAAACCACATCGTTGGATACGATCTCAGACAGCCACAATTCGGCCGGGTATGTATTACCCTTTCCGTCTAAATCGCCATCGGTTCGGTTTCCATCGAAGCTGATCCCGTCGATGTCGAAGTTCAGCGCCAGCCATTGTGAAGTTTTTTTACTGATCGCGACAGCCGGCTTACCGATTATAACGGCGAATGTCTTGGGTTGATAGGTTTTGAGATCAAAAACGAGCTGACCATTTTCAACAACAGCCTCACCGATAGTCTCTTCTATCCCGTTAACTTCGCGTGCCGATTGAATCCTGGTTGGGAAAATTACTTTAACCTGTTTGGCGTCTTTACCAAAAAGTTCCTGTACACGAACCACGATATCTTCCGATAGTTCAGCCTGTTTCAGTGCTTTCACAGCTACCTGGTTGCTGCTGATTGTCAGCATGCTGAATGATTTGCCCAGCGAACCTTCGTGTTTCGGAGCATTGAAAGCAACCAAAGGCTGATTCAGCCTGGTTGCGGCCCACTGCGAGCTGCCGTCACGCCAGTCGCCCTTATGGCCGCCTATTGCATAGGAAAAGGTATGATATCCGATATCATTGGTAGCCTGATCCTGATAACCACGTCCGGTTGACGGGGTATGGATCAGCGTTAAGCGGACCTGATTTTCGGCCGGCTTGTCCCAGCCCAGCTTACAATCGCTCATCACAGTAACCCCGTAACTATTATCAGACTGCGTTACATCTGCCCACTGTTGCGCAGGGACTTCGTATAACTTCGGTTGGTTATTATCACGTTTGATGGTGCCAATACCCAGGTCGTAGGTAGCCTGAGCATTCGATACCGTAAGTGGGAATGCGGCCTTCAAAAGAGTAGCCTGGGTGTTCCATTTGAGGTCGTTTCTGAATTCAAGGCGGTCACCGGCTGATCCTGCGGCCAGGCTGATGTATTGTGTCATTTCGGAACCATCCTTTGTCCGAACCACACATAGAGATATCCGGGCAGGTCCATTTTCGGCAATCGTAATTTCAGGCTGATCAAAATATCCTCTTGGAGCCTTTGTTACAGCATCATACATGATTTCCCAAGCTGGCCATGAAACTGATTTATCATCAAGCAATTCCAGTCGGAGCG
>Ga0265292_1001112_pt1 | contig 26203 bp, 25 predicted proteins | sample Munlanlewell296A_FD_189080 | JGI IMG/M metagenome (GOLD analysis project Ga0265292, IMG submission 189080) | Leachate microbial communities from a municipal landfill in Southern Ontario, Canada - Leachate well 296A | ecosystem: Engineered > Solid waste > Landfill > Unclassified | place: Canada... | reverse complement strand
CCCCCAAGTCGTACAAAAAACTCAACCACAACAATCACAAATACGAACGCAGGCTAGCAACAGGCGTTACCAACAACAGACATCACCCCACGTACAGGACGGTTACTACTCACCCACCATGACGCCCGACATGCACGCAGGGAGGCGTTTTATAAACCTGGCGGAGGAAGCCGGCAGAGGAGAGATTGTTTTGCCTATACGAGGCGAGCGTGTGCTAAAAAGTTTTAGAAACGAGCAGTTTGATCAAAATGAGGCAGAGAAAGAATCGCAAAAAGTACAGCAGCTGGACAACCTTATTAATCAAATCAGGAGCAAGGAAGTGATACAAAAGCAGATTATCGAGTCGCAAAAAATTAAAGAGATAGACGAAGCTAAAAAAAGGCGTCTTGAGGACGAAACCCGGAAAGCTAAACAGCAGGAAGTTATTAACATCAGCGAGGAAAATAGGCGGGCCCAAGAAAGGGTAAAGCTGGAGGCAGAAAGGCAGAAAGCGGAAGAGGAAAGGCGCTTGGCGGAAGAAAAAGCGCGGGAACAGGCTGTTAAAGAGCAGGAAAGGTTGCAGGGGTTACGTGACCAAGAGAATTTACTAAAACAACAGAGGGAGGAGCTCCTTAAAAAACAGGTGCAGGTGCAAACAAAGCCGGAACCCCGAGCAATCCCGTTAAAACCGGCGCAGATAGAAGAGTCACCCAACACGCCCAATATAATTTGGGGTATGGTGGTAACAATTTATCAAGGTAATAAAGTACCTGTACCCGCGGTTGTGGTCGTTGTAAGAAATCAAAGAAAAGAGGTGGTGCGGGCCGTAAAAACTAGCGGGCAGGGAAAGTTTGGTATAACCACCCCGCTTATAAATGGCCTATACACAATTGAGGTGGACAAAGAGAAAAAGAGCGGTTTAATTTTTGACATTACTGCCATTGAGGCCAAGGGGGAGCCAATTCCTACTATAGAAATGGTTGGCAAAGTATAAAGCCGTGTTTCAGTGCATAGGCACTGCGTGTTACAATTGAAATATGTCTGAAACAACAAATTTTGGAATAATAAAGAACTCTACTCAAGAACATTTAGATATCGAGGATATCAAGAACGACTATGTGTTTTTAAAGACGGGTGGCGTAGTGGCGGTTATTCAAACCACCGCAGTAAACTTTGACCTTCTTTCTGAAATCGAGCAGGATGCCATGATTGGCGCGTTTTCCATGCTTTTAAACTCATTAACTTTCCCGATTCAAGTTCTGATAAGGTCTAAGCGACTGGATATCTCAAAATACATAGACCTAGTTTACAAAGTGGAACAACAACAAAAAGATCCACTGTTGAAGTTTCAGGCGGAGTCGTACAGAAAATTTGTACAAGACTTAATTCAGCAAAATGACGTTTTAGATAAAAAATTTTATGTATCTATTCCAAGCGCACTCACCAACGCCAAAGAGCTAGGATCAAGTCCGTTAGATCCTATTTGGCGACTTTTTGGGATGCATAAAAGACAGTCATCCATTAACCTACAACAAGCCGAAAGGCGCGGTAACAACGAACTACCGCCCAAAATCGACCACGTGATTAAAGAGTTCAACCGTATCGGTGTAAGAAGCAGGCGTTTAAATACACAGGAGCTGGTAGAATTGTTTTTTGATATTTATAACCCATCATCGGTTCATGGTCAGCGAGTTCGTACTAATGTAAACGACTTTATGACGGCAGTGGTCCAACCAGCCATTTTGGAGGAATAACTTTTAGTCATAATAAAATGAAACTATTTAAATTACCAAAAATCACACTAGGCAAGAAGGATGTAAAAAAGGAGTTGGACGCACAAAAACCCAAAGCTCCGGAGGAAAGAGTGGCCACTCCGCAAGACATGGCCAAGGGCATGATAAATATAAAAGATATCCTTGCCCCATCTGCCGTGGAGGTAGATTTTAACCATATTAGAATTGGTCCAAAATATTACACTACCCTTTTTATTTCCGGCTACCCCCGTTTTGTTGGAGCCAACTGGCTGTCACCCATAATTAATTTTGATCATACTTTGGATCTCTCCATGTTCTATTACCCTGTAAAGTCCAAAGGAATATTGGAGGATCTAAAAAAGAAGATCACAGAAATGGAGGCTACTGTAAGAACCGATCGAGAACGGGGAAAGATTGAAGACCCCACCGTAACCTCCGCTCTAGAGGACGCACATAATTTACAGGAGCAGCTGGTAAAGGGCGTGGAACGTTTTTTTCAATTTAGTTTTTACATTACTATCCCGGCGGAAACTTTAGAGGAACTAAAGAGCGTTACCTCTAAGGTAGAGAGTACGCTGGGTTCTTTGCTCTTGATTTCCAAAACAGCCACTCTCCAAATGGAACAGGCTTTTCAGTCCACCATACCAACAGCGCTGGACAAGCTTTTAATAACTAGAAACATGGATACCACTAGCCTTGCCACTACTTTTCCATTTACCTCGTCCGACCTTACAATGGAAACCGGAATAATGTACGGAATAAACCGTCACAATGGATCGCTTATTATTTTTGACCGATTCTCTATGGAAAACGCCAATGCTGTGGTTTTTGCTAAATCGGGTTCAGGAAAGTCGTACTTTGTAAAACTGGAGGCTCTAAGAAGTTTAATTTTTGGCGGGGAAATTATTATTATTGATGTAGAGGAAGAGTATAAAATGCTTTGCGAGGCGGTAGGGGGCGACTTCATTAGCTTTTCCCCAAATTCCACAGCGCGCATAAATCCCTTTGACCTCTCCAACATTGCCGTGGAAGGAGAGAACGAGCTAGGTCAAAAAATTTTATCACTCCACACGCTTTTAAAATTGATCTTTAAGGTTATGACCTCCACGGAAGAGGCTATCTTAGACCGTGCGCTTATTGAAACCTACAGAATCAAGGGTATTACACCCGACCCGGAAACCCAAATGACCAAAGAACCACCGGTTATGGAAGACCTATACAAGGTTTTGCTGGGCGCCGACGAACCGGAAGCCAAAGGAATGGCCGAGCGTTTAGAGCGATATATTAAAGGCTCGCTCACAGGAATTTTTGATGCACAATCAAATGTAAACTTAAGCAGTAAAATGACTGTGTTCTCTACTAAAAATTTAGAAGATATACTGCGTCCCATTGCTTTTTACATTATTTTGGACTTTATCTGGACAAAAATCAGGCGCGATCTGAAAAAACGAATTTTGATAGTGGAAGAGGCTTGGTACCTTATGCAAAACGAGGATTCCGCCCGCTTTATTTACGGAATTGCCAAGCGCGCCCGCAAATACTACTTAGGTCTTACCACTATTTCCCAAGACGTGGATGACTTTCTAACTTCCGAGTACGGCAAAGCGATAGTCACCAACTCTTCGATCCAAGTGCTATTAAAACAGCATCCGGCCGCCATCGATAAAGTGGCCGACACTTTTTATCTCTCCGAAGGAGAAAAGCGGCTTTTGCTGGGTGCCGGGCAAGGTGAAGGTTTATTTTTTGCGGGGTCTAACCATGTGGCTATAAGAGTGGTGGCCAGCGAAGCAGAACATAATTTAATTACCACCAATCCTGCGGAGCTATTAAAACTACGTGAACGGGGCTTGATAAGCGGTAAAGCAATACTAGAAGATGCCAACAAACCAAAAATAGCGCCGGGACAAACTGATCAACCATCACAAAAAACTATTTATAAACCCATTGGTTCTTCCGCTCCTTTAATATAGTAGAACTTTAACTATTGAGTTTTACGGGCATGATGAGGTGCAAGAAGTCGTTAATTTGAGGCGACTTAAAAACACACGGAGAGGCTTCCCCGGCCGAGTAAATATCCAGATCTTCAGACTTGACGCTGTTAAAAAAGTCCAAAAGATACTTGGAGTTAAAGGCTAGAGAAACAGGTTGGGGTGATTCAACTTCCATCTTTATTTTTGCGGAGCCTTCGCCGCTTTGTTGAGATGATGAAGAAACTATGCACTCACCAACGGGATCAAGTGAAACTCTTAGTAAAGAGTTACCTTCCTTGGCATCTTTGGCAAAAACGCTCACGGTTTTTATAGCTTGCCACAGGTCGGCGTTTTTTGAGTGGGCGGTTAAAGTAAAGTTAGTAGGAATTATTCTTTTATAGTCAGGAAATTCGCCGTCCAAAATTCTTATAGCCACTAAAACCTGCCCACATTCAAAAACCGCCAAATTTTCTGATTCAGAGTAAGTCAAGCCAATATCCTCACCCAACGACAAAAAGATCCTTACCGCCTCAGCAAGCGTTTTTGCCGGCACTAAAAGGCTAAAATCGGCGCTTTCGCTAGAGTCGCCAGAAAGTGAAATGTTTTTTTCCGTAAGTCTGTAACCATCTGTTGCCACTACCGCCAAATTTTCACCTTCTTTTTTAAGCAAAACGCCCGTTAATGCCGGTCTTGAGTCGCCTACCGCCGCGCAAAAGGAGGAGTACAAAACCGCCAAACTAAACTCCTTGTTATTTAAATTAACCCTAACGCCTTTTTTTACCGTAGGCATGGTGGGAAAATCCTCCGCCGACATACAAGCAAATTTAGCGCTACATACCTCAGCACCACTTTCGCCGCAAATCAGCTTGATGTTGTTTTTTTCCGTGAAAATTTCCAAACTCTCTGCTGGCAAGTTAGTTATAAATTCCGTGAACATTCTGGCAGGCACCGCAACGGCACCATTTTCCTCTACCACAGCGTTAAAGCTGGCAGAAATAGAAGTTTCTAAGTTGGAGGACGATAGGGTTAAAACGCCGTTTTTAGCGTCAAACAAAATGTTTCCTAAAATAGGCAACGATATTTTGGCAGACACGGCTTTGTTAACAACGGAGAGACCTTTTGATAAATTTTCCTGCGTGCATTTAATTTTCATACAATCTCGTCATGAAAGGAACCCCGACGATCTGTGTTTGAGTTTCAAAACCACCCGTCGATCCCTGCCCGTGCCAACACTTTCACTCATCACGTCGTCGTAGTCGGAAATAAAGGTGTGAACCACGCGCCTTTCACTGGGGTTCATGGGGGGCATTTCCACTTCCTGACTAAAAAATCTCACCCGATCAATAAACTTTTTAGTCATCTCCTCGATCTTGCCTTTGCGCTGATCTCGGTACCCGTTTATGTCAACAAAGATGCGCACATACTCGCCTGAATTATTAAAGTACGCGGAATTTAAAAAGTGTTGAAGTGCATTTAAAGAGTCACCTCTATAACCTATAAGATGATTAAGCTCGTTACCGCTGATGGAAACTAAAATCCCATCTTCATTCTCCTCCGATAAAAAGTCGGACGAAACATCTAAAAAACCGAGCGTTTTTTTTAGCAGGTTTTCTAATATATCTTTTTTCATAGTGGCATCGATTGTCTCCTTTTACACCTTTTTTAGCTTTTGCACAAGCGGGGTAAGCCCTCCCCAGCCCATCACAAAATAACTCTGAACTAGGGTAAAAACTGTACTCACCAAAATATTAAGCATTACCCCGGACGGCAAACTAAAACCAAAAACCAGCATCATCACGGGAAACATGTACAGCATCTGTTCCTGCATGTTGTACATCATATCGTCGCTTTTGCCGGGGGTTTTTTCCGCTACTTTCTCCGCTTTATTTATAGCCGGCATCATCATTTTGGACGAAGCAAACTGCAAGATTGCGCACAGCACCGGCAAAATAAAGGTTCTGTCCGGCTTGGCCATGTCAAAAAGCAAAAAGCGACTATTTAATATTTCCCCGGCTACAAACTTGAACCCCTCAAAATAAATTTTGGGGTTGATGGTTGTAATATCCGTAATACGAGAAATTTGATTGATAACGCCGTATAGTGCAATGGGGATAAGCATAGTTATAATGTTACCTAAACACCCCGACATGGGGTTAATGCCGTGCTCCTTAAAAAGCGCCATCTGCATTTCTGCCTGCTTTTTCTTGTCGTGCTTATATTTTTCCCGCATTTTATCCAGTTCGGGCTTTAAATCCCTCTGCTTTTTAGCAGTTTTAAGGTTGGGAACAAAAAGGGGAGTCATCACGAGTCGAACCAAAAAAGAAAGTACAATAATGGCCAAGCCTAAATTACCTAAATACCTGTAAAACAGAACCATAAGGTTCATTAACGGGTTTATTAAAATTGTATTCCAAAGTTCGATCATATTATTTCACGGGATCGTAACCGCCTTTACTAAGTGGATTACATCTTAACACACGCCAGCCCCCAAGCAAAAGCCCCCTAACCACGCCGTACTTTTCCACTGCCTCCGCCGTATACCGCGAGCAACTAGGCTCAAACCGGCAAATTTTTAGCCCAAACCTTCCCGGCGACAGATAGTTTTTGTAAAACTGCAGTAATATCAGCATTAATTTCTTCATACCTTGCTCCTACGCAAATAAATCGGGGGTGGAACACTAACCACCAACCTGTGGGTATTCTATCAAAATTTTGCCTCACACTCTCTCTAAAAAGTCGTTTGACCCTGTTTCTTACCACGGCATTTTTATGCAACTTGTTCGACATTAAAAAGCCTACCTGCGATTGCCCGCCAATGTCCCACCTGCCACTTGAGATTTTTTCTAGTCGACTTGTAGGAAGCGCGTAAAGGTAAAAGTACTTGTATCTGTAAGAGTCGCCAAATTTTTTGACCTTTCCAAACTCAAATCTGGTATGAATTCTGTTTTTCTTAGGTAGCATGGGTCGATATTATCACAAAGACCGCCGTGATGACTTAAGCGTTGCTTTTGCTAAAGAACTGTTTTTACTAAAAAATTACTTTTTTTTTAATTCCCTGGCAAGAACTTTTCTGCCTTTCCTCATTCTGTTTTTTAAAACGCGTTTACCACCTGCGGTAGACATGCGCTTCATAAACCCGTGGCAACGCACGCGCTTTCTAACTTTTGGTTGATATGTTCTTTTTGTCTTTGCCACAACTAGGGATTCTATAGCACTTCTTGCAAATTTGCAACATCGGTACGCAGATTGTTTTTAAAGTCCTTCTCATAATAATAGAGTGACGCATTTGAATAAAGCGCATTGCTTGATGTCCTGTGGATAACTTACTATAACTGTTTTACAAAAACCCTGCCCACTCGCAAAACTATGACAGAGCAAGAAAAAACTTTGTGGATAAAGTTGTCCAGCGAGCTTGAGCTTTCTGGCAATAATAGTGTGTATAAAATATACTCCCCAAGAATGGGTGTGCGTGTTGACGAAGAAAACCTTTTGATACTTTGTCCCGACGGTCATTCGCTAAGCGTTATCGAAAAGGCCTTTAGAAAACTTGTGGAGACTTTTGTGGCAAAATCCGCACCCGAATACAAAAAAGTGGATTTTGTAGTGGGGAAGGTGGGGCATAAAGAAAAACAAGTTGAGGTTGATAAGGCGCCGTTATTTGCACAACCGCAGACTAAAACATCGAGCCATCCGACAAGCGGGACCGACGGGACGACGAACGGAAACGGAACAGGTCTTTCCGCCAGATATATTTTTGAAAATTACTTAATGGGCTCCAGCAACCAACTTGCTTATGCGGTGGCTAAAGCCGTGGCGGAAAGGCCCGGAGAATCATACAACCCGCTTTTTTTACATTCCGGGGTGGGCTTAGGAAAAACCCACTTGATGCAAGCCATCGGTAATAGAATATCAGTCGAAAAACCGCATCTAAAGGTCATCTACAGCACGGGCGAAGCTTTTATGAACGAGCTTATTGAGGCCATCCAAACTTCAAAAGGACGCGGCCAATACACTATAAACAAATTTAGAAGTAAGTTCAGAACTGCGGATGTTTTACTTATTGACGATGTGCAGGTTATCGCGGGAACAGAGTCCACCCAAGAGGAGTTTTTCCACACCTTTAACACATTGTTTATGGCACAAAAGCAGATAGTTTTAACCTCCGACCGCCCACCTAGAGACTTTACCAACTTAGAGGAACGCGTTAGATCCAGGCTCGGTAGCGGAATGATTGTGGACATTAAACCTCCCGATCTAGATATGCGTATAGCAATTCTAAGAAACAGGCGCGACGAGTCTGGCGACACCATTCAAAACGACGCTTTAGATGTTATTGCGTTAGCTATTTCAACCAATATTCGCGAACTTTTGGGTTCCTATATTCAAGTTGTAACCTCAGCAAAAACTAAGGGCGTGGATCCAACCAAGGATTTTGTGGCGGTAGAGCTTGGTCAAAGAATCGCTGCCGAAAAAAGAAAACCCGTTAATCTGCAACAAATTTTGCGGGCAGTTTGCAGCTACTACTCGGTTAAGATCGACGATATTAAAGGTCATAAAAGAACTAGGGAGCTGGTTATTCCGCGTCACATAGCGATGTATCTAATTTATGACTTAACAAAAACGCCTTATATGTCCATTGGCGACTTTTTAGGAGGACGCGACCACACCACAATCCTGCACGGCGTTAAAAAAGTGGAGGACGAGCTTAAAGAAATTGCAAAAACCAAGCAAGACCTAGCAAACATTATACAAAATGTTTACGCAAGTTAGTGTGGATAAGTAAAACTAATTATATAAGTTTTGTGGATAAGTAGCTCTAGTTATCCACAGTTTTATACACAAAAAGGCGCGTTGTATCCACACGGGGCGGATAGCGCGGCCGCTGAGTCAGGAAATTTGTCGTACGCAAAAAATGTCAAACAAAAACAAACGGGTTTATAAACAAGCAATAAATCTAATGACGGCACAGGTAAAGAAGTCGCCAAAGATATCCACAAATCCACAGCGTCTAATGCAACCACTACTAAATTTATATATAAATCTCTCTAAAGAAAACCCCGCAGAGAAATTGTTGATAATTTTGTTTTTTGTTTTACCTTGGAATTTAGGAAAACACTTTGAGAATATGCAGTCTTTTATAAACGGAAAGTCTCTGAATTATTTGACCCCTACAGTCTACTTACAAGACATCGCTGTCGCCGCAGTCGTTGTTTTTGGGATCGCGTCTACCGCTAAGGACACTGTTACCCCGAACCTGCTCAAGCGATTGTTTTTTCTTTTCCCGCTTGCGGTTTTTTTGTCGGTATTTTTTGCAGGGCGTTTTTACCCTTCGGCGTATTTTTTTGGGCGACTACTTTTGTATTTCCTGTTTTGCTCGGCATCAATAAATTTATTTCGTGCGCCCTCCGTCCGTCGCTGGTTTTTTGTGTCGATAGCTGTAAACCTGCTTTTGCTGTGTGTCCTGGGATTTTTGCAGTTTTACAGACAATCGTCCGTTTTTAATAACTATTTGTTTTTTGGGGAACAACCTTACAGCGTTTTTACCCCCTTCATTTCTAAAGAGAGCTTTAACGGAGTCGCCAGGATTCCGCCTTACGCAACATTTCTGCACCCCAATATTTTTGCCGGATATTTAGTGATTTCTTTAACTCTGTTGCTGGGGTATTTCTTGAGTAGGAAAAAGCGCCAGACCGTGCCATCGGTCCTTTTTATTTTAACGGGCGCTGTAGCACTTTTTCTTACTAAAAGCTACACCGCTTGGACAGCCTTTGTTTTAGGACTTTTACTTCTGCTTTTTGTACGACATGTGCTCATGAGACATATAAAAAATGCCCGTTTAATTACACCGGTTTTTCTTTTTTTAACGCTCACGATAATTTTACTAGGACTTTTATTTCCGTTTTACAAAAACCGCGTGGTGATGTTATTACCTAATGATTCGATTACCTCGACCCTATCCGTGGAAAGAAGGTCTGCGCTGCTCGAGGCGTCGTACAAAATGCTTTTTCAAAGACCTTTCTTTGGCTGGGGTATAAATTCCTTTACTTACAGCTTTAAACCTTTTTACAGGTTTCAGGAGAGGGTTATTTTTAATCAGCCGGTACATAACGTCTTCGCCCTGGTGTCAACGGAAACGGGGCTTGTTGGGGCGCTGCTGTTTTTAGTTCTCATTTTTTACGCGGTTTACTACAGCGTTCGCCACGACGGCTTTTTTTACAGCGTCGCCCTGATACAAATAATTTTTCTTTCCAGCTTCGATCATTATTTTTTTACCATTCCTCAAACACAGCTTCTTTTTATCTTGACTTTAATGATGGGATTCACTTATACTAAAGAGAATAACTGCCTATGAACTGTATACCTAGATATAAATACAAACATAAAACTTATGCGCTGCTTTTATCCTTTCCTTTACTCCTTACAGGTTGCAGCCCTAAAGACCTTCCGCTTGTCGGTAAGTTTTTTGGCGGAGGTAAGACAGAGGTTAAGAATGTTAGTTTAGCAATTTGGGGACTTTGGGAAACAGAGCAAACCCTCAAACCAATTCTGGAGAAGTATACCGCCGCACACCCGAATATTAAAATCTCTTACGAGGACAGATCCATCATGCCTTTAGTGGATTATAAAGAGCGGGTTTTCACGCGCGCTTTTGAGGGCACCAAGCCGGATATCGTTTTAGCTCACGCCAGTTGGGTTCCACGACTTGTGGCAGGCGGAGGCGCTTGGGCGATTCCTGCGGGGGTTTTAGATAAAGGCTACTTGGATTCAAGTTTCTTTCCCGTGGTTAAAGATGTTGGTGTAATCGGCGGAAATTTATATTCCATACCGAACACTTACGACGGTTTAGTTTTAGTTTACAATAAACGGCACTTTGAGAGTGCCGGGATTTCCAAGCCCCCCGTAGATTGGGAGGAGTTTAGGCGTGACGCCATCTCTTTAACAGTGCGGGACGGTGCAAGCCTTGTGCGTGCGGGGGCGGCGGTTGGTTTGGCCGACAACGCCGACCATTTTAGCGACGTTCTGGGTTTATTGTGGATGCAGGCTGGTGTAAAAATTCCGGAAGAATTGGATACCGATCCGGCCAAAGACGCACTTACTTTCTACACCAACTTTGCTAAAGAAGACGGGGTTTGGGACACTTCTATGCCCGAGTCGGTTCTGGCTTTTGCTGGTGAAAAAGTCTCCATGATCTTAGTTCCTACCTGGCGTTTATATGAGTTGCTTGCCAATATGCAGGACTCTATGGTAGTTGGTGTGGCGCAAGTTCCACAGGTTCTGCAAGACGCTCCGGTAAATTGGGCCACATACTGGACGTGGGTGGTTCCCAAGAGTTCTCCAAACCCCAACGAAAGCTGGGATCTTATAAAATACATTACCGACGCGGAGCAGCAGTCCGCGTTGTTTAGCGAGGCCTCCAAGACACGCCCTTTTGGATCGATTTATAGCAATGTAACTTTGGCGCAGAGCCTGTCTACCAATGGGTATTTAAAGGCGGCTATAGAGTCCGCGCCATATGCCAAAACGGCAGAGATTGCTGGAAGAGCCGGTAATAGGCGTCAGTACGATGCGTTAAAACAAGCCGTTAACGAAGTAATAAGCGGAAAATCGGCGGGCGAAGCTCTTTCCACGGCAAAATCCACCATTGCTCAACAATAACGTCATCCCGTTTAGACGGGATTCGCAATGGCAGACGATCGTGTTAATATATCTTTATGCCCCAATTGTTAGATGACTCTAAATTAAAAGAACTTGTTATTGCTTCAAAGTCGCTCACCAAAGAAAAGATTGTTCTAGCCGAAGAACTTGCCAAAAATTCAGACATCAGCCTATATACCGCGCTTTCCCAAAAGCCTTACGTGGAGGATCCTGCTTTAGGACTTTTAATGGCCGGTTATTACAAACTCCCCTTTGTATCTTTGGTCGACACAGAGGTTCCCGACGAAACGCTTTTTTTGCTTCCAGAAGAGGTGGCCAGAAAAAACAAGGCTATAGTCTTTAATTGTTCGAACGACAATATAAAAATTACTACCTCTGCCCCAAGTCAGGGCGTGGACTACCTTAAAATTAATTTAGAGAAAAAAACAGGTAAACCCGTGTTAGTGCATTTTTCTACCCCAAAAGATCTTGAAAATGCGCTTTTTATGTACGCCAAAAATCTACAGTACATTATTGAAAAACTCTTGGCGCAGGGAGAGATTACCACGCCGTATGGCGTGGAAAGGGATCCGCCGGTGGAAAAAATTGTTGATACTATGGTAGAAACGGCCTTTGTTCAACAGGCTTCTGACATTCATATAGAGCCGCAGGATAACGTGTCTCTCGTTAGATTTAGGATCGATGGGATTCTGCACGATGTGATTCAGATTCCCGAGTCGATCCATGACAGGCTTGTTACCAGAATTAAGGTTATGTCGGGTTTAAGAACAGACGAACATCAAGCCGCGCAGGATGGGAAAATTCACAAAGTTTTAAATAAGGAGGATGTAGATTTCCGCGTCTCCATAATTCCTATTGTAGACGGGGAAAAAATTGTTATTAGAATTCTGGCCAGCAACGCCAAAAATTACACCCTTTCCAACCTAGGCATGCGCGAGCCCGACCTCATGAGGGTCAAAAAAGCTTTTAGCAAAACATACGGAATGATCTTGTCTACTGGACCTACGGGGAGTGGTAAAACTACCACAATTTACGCTATTTTAAAAATTTTAAACAGTCGCGACAAAAATATTACCTCCATTGAGGATCCCGTTGAATATAGAATAAAGGGCGCCAATCAGATACAAGTTAATACAAAAACCAATCTAACTTTTGCTAACGGGCTCCGTTCGATTCTAAGGCAGGACCCCGATCACGTTTTTGTAGGAGAAATTAGAGATAACGAGACCGCCGGTATTGCTGTAAACGCGGCCTTAACCGGGCATTTGGTAATGTCCACGCTCCATACCAATAACGCTGCTACCGCCATTCCAAGACTCATTGATATGAAGGTGGAGCCGTTCCTGGTGGCGTCAACGGTAAATATAGTTATAGCTCAAAGGTTGGTTAGAAAGATTTGTGACAACTGCAAAACATCTTTTGTAATTCCTAAAAAGGATCTTCTTAACCACTTTCCTACAGAAGTTGTGGATAGGTATTATACAGGCGTAGGGGAAGGAAAAGGCGTAAGGGTATATAAAGGTACGGGCTGCAAGCTTTGTCAAAGAACCGGTTATTACGGAAGGGTGGGTATATATGAGGTACTGGAAGTTTCCAATGAGATTAAAAAAATTATTAATGAGCGGGGTGACGCGGACAGGATCGAGGCAATAGCGTTAAAAGAGGGTATGACCTCCATGCTGGACGACGGTGTTGCCAAGATGTCCAAGGGTCTAACGACTTTAGAGGAAATTTTGCGGGTTATCAAAACCGAGGAGGTTTAGCCTTAGAAAGGCAACATATGCGTTTATCGTCTGTAAGACTTTCTTCAAACGAAAAAATAGAATTTATAAGCAACATGCACACCATGCTTAAGGCGGGTATTCCTATTCTAAACGGCGTGGAGTCCCTGCTTGAGGACTCTAAAGGCAATGTTAAAAAAGTCCTTTCTGTGCTTAGAGAAGATCTTGTGGCGGGTAGGAGAATTTATATATCGCTTGCTAAGTTTCCGGAGTCGTTTGATAAAGTTGTTATAAATTTGGTTAGGGCGTCGGAAGAGGCGGGGACTTTGGAAACTACTCTGGCCGACATAAAAAAGAACACGCAAGCTGAAAACGAGTTTTCCGACAAGGTAAAGTCTGCCCTTATGTACCCAATGTTCGTTTTTGGAGTCTTTGTGGTGGTTATGGGGGTAATGCTTTTTGTAGTAATGCCAAAAATTACCCAGGTCTTTTCCAGGCTGCATGTTAACATTCCCCTGCCTACCAAAATTCTTATGTTTGTTTCTGCTTTTGTAATAAAAAATACCGTTTATGTTGGTGTTGGGTTAGCGCTTTTTATGTTGATTCTTTATCTTTTTTACACAAAAAAAAGACGGTTTCTTTTTAGTATCTTGGCCAAGCTTCCCCTCGCGTCCATGCTTTATAAAAAGGTTGACATTGTTAGGTTCTCGAGGAGCCTCGGTTTGCTTTTAAACTCCGGAATCCCTATTGTAAATGCGCTTGAACTTTCTGTGGACGTAGTAACTAGACGCGACCTTAGAAGTCTTCTGGAAAATTCCAAAAAAATGGTGTATGCGGGAAAAGAGTTTAGTTCTGGGCTTAGAGCTAAGAAAGGTGTAATGCCCACACTCGTAATTAAACTAATAGAGCTTGGAGAGTCCAGCGGAAGCTTGGATAAAGCTATGAACGATGTTACGGAATATATGGATTACGAAGTGTCCAAGAATCTAAAAACCCTCACTACACTTTTAGAGCCAATCATGCTTGTTCTTGTAGGGGTTTTGGTGGGCGGGATTATGATGTCGATTATTTCTCCTATGTACAGTATGATTGGTCAGGTAAGCAATAGATAGCACAGTGACGATGGGGCTATTTTAAGTATTTATTGATTTTTTCCACCACCTGGTCTGGTGTAGTCTCTGATTTAATAATAAAATCCTTAGCGCCCAAATTAATGGCATCTTTTAAAGCTTGATCGTGTGAGAGGTTGGTTAACATGATGGTGGTTGGAAGTTTGCTCTCTTGCTCCTTAATACTTTGAAGCACACCAATTCCGTCCAACTTTGGCATCATGATGTCCAAAAGTACTAAGGCACTTTTTCCTCCCACAATTTTTTTAAGCCCCTCCTCTCCGTCCGATGCCGTATCTACTTCAAAACCCACACTCGTTAGATACTCTTTATACAGATCCAAAATATCTTTTTCATCCTCAATTATTAGAACGCTTTTTTTAATCATAAAAGTGTATGATATATAGTACCAATGATTTTCATTTTTAACAACGTAGTTGAACACAACGAAGTTGAATCCAACAAGGGCTTTACCATACCGGAACTTCTTGTTTCAGTGTCAATAATTTTGACTATTTTTGCCTTTGCGGGAATCAACCTTTTAAACATTATTCCAAATTCCGGTCTTAACGAGATCACTCAAAGTTTTATTGCCGACGCTAAAGCCCAGCAGAATTCTGCCATGTTAGGGGAGTCTGCCGGAGCATCTTTGTCTGATTACAGTATTAAGATAAACGCCGATAATTATACCCTGTTTAAAGGCCAGATTTATGTGGAAGGCGCGCCCGGAAATTACACGGTTAAGTACCCTCAAAACATTATTGTTAGTACCGGTTTCTTAAATTCCGTCATTACATTTTCTGCTCTTAGCGGCGAGATAAAAGATTATAACGAGGCAACAAATCAAGTAACATTTACCGCTGTTAATTTTAAAAGCGTTACAATAAAATTTAATAAATTGGGGAACGTGTTCTATGTCAACAAAATCTAGTTGTGTTAATAAACACGAAGGACACATTTTAGTAGAAGTTCTTTTGGCCATGTCTTTGTTTGTGGTTATTGCCACGGCAGTGCTTGGAGGGTTTATATCCGTTCGTGACGGAAAAGTCGCCCAAAAGCAGGCCTTGGTTGCAAAGGGATATTTGGATCAGGCAGTAGAGGCTTTAAGAAGTGTGCGGGAGCGGGATTGGGCTTTAGTTTCTATTAATGGAATGTTTCATCCTAATTTAAACGGGTCCACATGGGAACTGCTCCCAAACCAGGGACCGGAGATCAATGGATTTAGAACTCAGATAGTTATCGCAGACATTTTAAGAAGCTCCACAGATCCTTTTGGCAATGTTGTACCCGCAGGCGATATAGTTGACCCAGCCTCAAAAAAAGCCACGATAACTGTGTCCTGGGGAACTCTGGTGACTCAAAGCGTTTCTTCCACACAATATCTTAGCCGTTACGAGAAAAATGACTTTAAAGAGCAGACTTTAGAAAGCGATTTTGAGGATGGTGTATTTACCGGTACAGCAATTCAGAACGACGATGGGGGCGAGATAATTCTTGGTGCCGGCGGTTATGGAAACTGGTGTAAGCCTACACAAATCCCTTATACAGAAGTATCTCTAGAAAGCAATGGTAGTGCCGCAGCAGTTTGGGCAAGAGAAGGAAGGGTTTACGCGGGGACAGGAGAAAACTCTTCGGGAAAATCCTTTGTAAATGTAAAGATTAACGACACCAACCCACCCACCACGCAGATAGAAGGATCGTTTGACGGTTATAAAACCAATGCAATCTTTGGTGAGGGTAATTACGCGTATTTAGCAACCGATACTAATAGCAGGGAAGTAGTAATTATCGATACGAGCACTAACCCCAATACAGAGGTTGGTTATTTTGATGCTCCGGGTAATGCCGACGCTATGGGTGTCTTTGTTCAAGGTATTGTAGGGTATGTAACAAGCGGCAACAAACTTTACAGTTTTGATTTATCGTCCAAAACAGGGTCCAGACCCATTTTAGATGATGGCGGTGTAACCATAAGTCTTTTCGGTACGGCAAGGAAACTCTATATAGTCGGTAATTATGCGTATATAGCTATAGATGGCTATGCACTGTTGGAGCTTTCTATTGCTAATATAAGTGACCCCAACCACATGTCTTGGATTGGTGGTGCAGATGTAAATTCAGGGGGTGGCAAGGAGGTTTATGTTAATCCCACAGGAACCAGAGCCTATATTGCAACCAACAAAGATAGTTCAAAGCCAGAGTTTTTTATTATTAATACTTCCAGCAAATCCGGTTTTCGTAGTTCTGTTGGTTCTTACGATGCCAATGGAATGGACCCAAGGGGCGTTGCCGTGGGAACCGGAAACAAGGCAATTCTAGTTGGTTCGGGAGGTAAAGAGTACCAAGTTATCGACATCAGCGACGAAGCCCATCCTAAAAGTTGCGGGGAGTTGGATTTTCTTTACGATATAAACGGCGTATCTACGGTTCTTGAACAAGATGGGGATGCCTATGCTTATATTGTTGCAAAAGATGCAGGAAAGGAATTAAAAATTATTGAGGGAGGGCCCGGCGGTCAGTATGCCACAGAAGGAAGTTTTGAATCGGAGGTTTTTGATGTAGGTGAGGGAAAAACGGCCATGTTTAACCGCGTTACTGCCGATGTTACCATTCCCGACGATACGGAATTAAAATATCAGGTTTCCACCTATGGGGATGGTTCTCAAGGCTGTGGTGATATAACACCCGCTTATTACGGAGCAGATGGAACTTCGGGAACTTTTTACGAAACAGAAGGTGCGATACCTTTTGCCAATCTACCCTCCCCCAGTCAAAATCCCGCCAGATGCTTTAGCTACAAAATATTTCTAAAAACTAATGATAAAGATAAAACACCGGTTTTTAATAGTATAAAGATTAATTATTCGCCATGACAACACTAAACAAAAAAGGAGTTACACTAGTAGAACTGTTAATTTATCTTGGACTTGCAACAATCATGCTTGTGATTTTAAGCGAACTTTTTGTGAGTATTTTAAACGAGAGTGTGGAAACACAAAACTATTCGATGGTACAAACGGACGGAAGATATATTACGGCGCGACTAAGGTACACCGTAAATAACGCGGATTCAATAACCACGCCGGCAAATTTGGGCGACACCTCTAGTGAGCTTACAACCGTCAATGGCGGTAGTCAGTTCCATTATTATGTAAATGGTGAAAAATTATATCTTAACGATGGTACAGGCGACTATTTAATGTCAAACCTAGATACCAAAATAACGGACTTAGTATTTAGTAGACAAGGAAACGTGGCGGGCAAACCCGTTGTATCTATATCATTTACAGCATCCTCCGGCGTTAGCAACACCGCGCAATACGAGAGTCAAAACTTTGTGGGAGCAGGAGGGTTAAGATGAGAAAAGATGCCGGACAAATTCTAACCTCCGTCTTGGTTTTTATGGCTTTTGGGTTAAGTGTTATTGCCCTTTCAGCAACCCTTACTATTATAAATATACAAAACACCGCAAAACTTGCTCAAAGCGAGCAAGCTTCAAATTACGCGGAAGCGGGAGCAGAAGAAGCAATTTTACGACTTATAAGAGACCCAAGCTATACTGACGGAAGTCTACCAATATCCACGGATTCAGTAATCGGCATTGTGGTCACAGGAACCGGGGATGATCGCACTATAACCTCCACGGCTACCTATAACGGTTTTACCAAAAAAGTGTTAGCTCAAGTAAGCCTTGCAAATAACAAGGTCACTCTGGTAAGCTGGAAGCAGATAATATGAAACTGCCCTTTAGTAAGTCGTCAAGACAAAAAAGTATTTTGTATGTGGACAAGAACACTATCTCGTTTTATTCTAAAAGCGGTCAAAAACCCTTGGTACTAACGCTTGAACCCGATGTAATAAAAGACATGGAGATTGTTTCCCAAGAAAAGTTTATTCTGTCGCTGGCTTTTTGGATGGATAATAACAAAATACCTTCCTGCGATGTTATTTTAGTTCTTAGTGAAAATGTTTATTTTGAACACGCCGCTCAAAGTTTGGCAGGCGACGATTCTGCTGATAAGGAGATAGAAACATATTTGGGTACAGTTCCTTTGGAGCAAGTGGTTAGCCGGGTTTTGTCGGACGGTGCCTCCAAGCGGGTTGTGGCTTTGGGTCGTGATTATTATGATTTGCTTTTGGATTTTTTGGAAAAGCGCTACTTTAGAGTTTTGGCGCTTCTCCCCACATCGCTTTTAAATGTTAAGTCACCGGAAGAAATTAAGGTAGACCATCTTATTAAAAATCTGGATGACTATAAGAAGTTCAACTTTTTAAGCGACTTTGAAAGGCGGTTTGCACCGGAGTCGTTTATTGCTAGAAACAGTCCTAAAGATACTAGAAATCTAAAAATTATGATGGGGTTATTTGGAGTTTTGCTTGTTGTACTAGCGGTGGCGATATATTTTGGTCTAATTAAAAAAAGTTGACATGTTGGGATCCTTTGATTAATAATAAAGGAAATTATGTTACTGCCCAAAATTGATAAAAAAGATTGGGCTTAGAAAGGGGGTGGAAATATGATAAAAAGAAAACAAGCGGGTTTTACTCTTATTGAACTTTTGGTTGTTATAGGTATCTTAGCGGTTTTGTTGGCTATTGTTTTGATTGCCATTAACCCAGCCAGACAGTTTAGCCAGGCGAACAACGCTAAAAGAGCCAGCGATGTCAACGCTTTGTTGAACGCTATCCATCAATATAGCGCTGACAACAAGGGGAATATTCTTCTCTTAGCTATACCGAATACGCCTGCTGTCGTAAATAGCACGGCGTTTGGTGCTTTGTGTACTGCACTTGTTCCTACCTATATCGCCGCTTTGCCGGTAGATCCATTAACTAGTAACGGTGCTCCGGTGAGCAATTGTGCTACCACTCCTTGGGACACAAACTATCAAGTATCCCAAAGCGCTACGGATAGCAGAATTACGGTTACCGCTCCTGCCACGGAGTTGGGTATTCTATTAATTAGCGTCTTGAGGTAAAAATACAATTCGTACGAATTAGTATTTTTAGAGGGGGTTGTAAAGCCCCCTCTTTCGTTCCTGTGTCGGTCTGTTATTTTATGGTTTGGGCATTATGCCAGTAATCTAAGATTTCCTTCGCGTCAATAAATCCTTCTCTAATAAAACTAATGGGTGTAGTTGTGGTGTCCACTACAGTGGTAGATTCGATCTTGGGAAGACTTCCATAATCTACAGCAAGGGTAATTTCACTATCAAGATGGCCGTTCTTCTGTCTCACAAATTCTTCTATGCTGTAGCAAGGAGGCAGTCCTGTTATGTTAGCGGATGTTCCTGTATAGCCAAAGCCACACGCCTTAGTTAATCGTATACAAAACTCAAAATCAGCAACCATAAAACCCGCTTTATCAGAGCCACCTGTTAATATATCTAGCGTTGACTCCCTCTTTTTACAAAGTAAAGTTATTTTTCCTGGAAGGAATTTTTTTGCAAGTAATTCTGCCGACTGATTAAGATATACATATTTCTTTGCCATATCTAAATCACATACATGTATTGAAAGCTGTTTTTTGAAATCCCTTCCCTTAACGGAATAGACCTTTTTTATTGCGCTTTCGTTTTCAACATTTGCTGCCACTGTGTAATTAGTATGTGAGGGACACAAAATTACATTTCCATTTTCCAACTCGCGTTTGGCTATTTGAATAACTTCGTCCAGGTTCGATAAATCTTTTTTTAGTTTAATCAGTCGCACACGTTACTCCATTTATATCCTTAAATTTGAACGGGGCTACCTCCGCGATAGTACTAAACACGCCGTGTTCAAAATACCTATGTGCGCAACCCGCGGTCATACTGGCGTTGTCAGTGCAATATTTTTTTTGGGGAATATATACCTTTACATTCATATCTTGTACAACCCGCTGTCTTAGAAGGGTGTTTGCTGCTACTCCTCCCCCTAAAACTACCGCCTTGGGTTTGTATTTTTGACAGGCCGATTTTAACTTTTCAATCAGTATCTCTATAACAGTTGCTTGTAAAGAGCTGGCAAACAAACACCTTTTTTCAGTGTCTAGTTCGCCCGCCCCCCTTATTTTATTTACTACCGATGTTTTTAGTCCGCTAAAAGAAAAATTTGCAGTTCCATCTTTGTGCATCGGTTTTGGTAAGGTAATCGTTGGACTTATCCCCTGGGAGGCTTTCTCAATAGCAGGTCCGCCAGGAAATTGGTATCCCATCAACCTTGCTACCTTGTCAAGTGTCTCTCCGGCGCTGTCGTCTAAAGTATCTCCTACCGTATGATAATCTCCAATTCCTTTTGCGTATATTAATTGAGTGGTTCCTCCGCTTACGATCAAATATATTTTTGGCCATGAACTCGGGTCGTTAAAATCATTATATGCAGACACGTCCTCCAAACAAACAGAGTAAGCGTGAGACTCTAGATCATTTATTGCAACGAGCGGTTTATTAAGGACTAAGGATAGTGTTTTTGCGCAGTTTATTCCTATCAACAGAGAACCTACTAAACCCGGAGTTGCCGATATAGCTATACACCTTATGTCGCTAAGTTTTGTTTTGCCTTGGAACAGTGCTTCTTCCAGGACAGGCAGGATGTTTTCGGCATGCATGCGCGAGCTTATCTCGGGGACTATCCCGCCGTATTTTTCATGCATTATGTTTTGTGAGGACACAATACTCGACACCACATCCCAGCCATCTTTTACGAGTGCTACTCCGGTGTCGTCAACAGTAGTTTCTATTCCAAGGATCAGCATTTGCAGATTTTACCACGGCGAGAAGAATAGTCGTGCTATAATTAATGTAGCTATGAAATCAGCAAAAAGCGCCTTGCCCATATTTTTTGCCTTATGTTTTGTTTTTGGACTATCGTACTATTTATTTTCTATCTACAGACCCGATATTACTCCACGTGTGGAGGGTGCCAAGTCCGTTAAAGAGAAAAAAAGTTATTTAGATAGCATCCCTTTGCCTACAGGTTCGCAGGAAGTTGGGCGCAATGTGCGCGACGGATTTTCTCAAATGACTCTGTCCAGCTCTAAATCGAGTGAGGAAATTCAAAAGTTTTTTAGAAGTGTTTTGGTGTCAAAGGGCTGGAAGTCCAAGGATAGCGCAGAAGATTTGCTTTCCACCATTTACACGCGCGACCAGGAGAAGATTGAGGTTTCTGTTCTATCTTTGGGTGACAATGTGGAGACGGTGTTTTCTGTTTCTTATTTCGATTAAATTTTAGTTCCCACCAAATAGATCGCACGCCAGGGTTGGTAAATACTCTTAAACGAGTCCTCAAACAATACTTCGTCGCCCTTAGTAACTTTACGGGTGAATTCCGCGGTTCCCCCCATAGCATAAAAGTCCACCTGTCTAACAATACCTTTTGGTAAAGTTGGGTCATCTTGGTATAACGGCGCGGGCGGGGCGTATACATTATAAAGTTTTGGTTTGCTTATTTCTACTTTGCGACCATCTGGGGTGCCGTAGATTTTAAATTCCAGAGTGTTAGCGGCAAGGTCGGTAGACGACTGAATTAACAGGTATCCCGGGGTGTCGTTTTTAAATTTTAGATCCAGCGACGGTTGGTAAACGCTGGCGTCAAACCCCACCGGAGACTCGATTTCATAATAATCAACTCTATACGCGTGAGGATGGCGGGAAGTTATTGGCAGCCCCGCGTTTAAAATAGCTCTAAAAAGTGTGGTAGATGTTTGGCAGACACCTCCCCCCTCCCCTAAAACCGTACGACCTTGGGAAATAATATACGCTGTGGCGTAACCCGTTCGGCCACTTATTTCTCCAACAGCCTGATTAAAAGAGTATTCCTTTCCTGGAGGTACTAAAACGCCGTTGGTCCTTTGTGCGGCGAGCGTTAAATTAGTGATTCTTGGCTGGGCGGAACCTGTAAATTTGCTAATCCCCGTTCCCAAAAGAGAAAAAATTCCATACTCCGAGCCGTCTTTAGAGGTTTTAACTTCTTTAAGGGGAATTTCCATGCCAAGCTTGTTGTTACCACTAAAAAACAGCTTTTTAAAATCGCTCGCAAATTTGTCTTTATCAATCTCTAACCCGTCTTGAATAATTTTAAACTCCTGTACACGCCCGTCTTTTATGTTCACCACTTGACCCAATGGTAATTTATTTAGTTCCAGAGCAATGTTTTGGACGACCTTTTCCAGCTCGATTTTATCTAAATTAACCTCCGTTTTATCATCTTTGGAAGTAAATTTAATAAGTTTTAGCAGATCCACTGGGCCCAGTTTGTATATTTTGTCGCCCGACTTTAGTTCAACCTCTCTTGCCACGAGTTTTTGCGCCTCGTTTAGAACTTTATCTAAATCTCCTTTGGTAAATTGGGGATTGGTATCTTCCACTTCCAACAACTTTTGTTCAAAGTCCAGATTGTCAAAACAGTTTCTTATAACATTGTACATTTTATTCTCATCTAGACTTTTTCCATAAACTTCCGGCACAATTTCCAACTTCTCATCTACATTTAGTGTCATCTTTGCACTTACAGACGGAATGTTTACCTCACTTCTAATTTCTGCCACTTTACTGCCCAAAAGATCTTTGTTATAACTATATTTAGTGTTAAGTTTTAAAGGTTTGAAAAATCCGGCAATTTTATCTTTGGTGTCGATGAAAAGATTACCTGTTCTGCCTACCTCAAACGCTCGAGTCACGCCTGCTTCCCAATCGTATTTAAGTTCAATATCGCTCGCCTTTATCTGATAGCTTTTACCCTGACTTTGTAGGGCTTTTTGTGCCCATAAGTTAAGCTCCTTTTTGGTTTGCGACTCTTTTTGGATGACTTTTTCAAGCGCCTGTGAATAAGTAAGTCCGCCTATTTGTACATTTGCCAGAGTAACTCCCGGGATAATTTTTTTAGCAAAATACAGGTGATACCCCGTCGATATAAATAGCATCGACGCTAGGGTATAGAGTACGGGTTTATATAACTTAATAGCGTAACCTTTTGCTTTTCTCTTTAGAAAAATTATCATACCAACATTATACGGGTTATTTTATTATTCAGAAACTCCCGCTATGTTTACGCAATTGTGGGGGTTTGGTAATCCGGGACCAAACTTGTAGATTTTGTTACCTGCGGTGTAAATCCGCGCTGGGATATTAAAAACTTTCTAGGGTCGTCGCTCATGTTAGTAAAAGAGTCAACCATCTCCATTAATTTTCCGGATGCAGTCTTTTCAAAAGCTATGGCTTCCGTTCTTACACCTTGGCTTCTGGCATATTCAATTAGATCGGCATAATCCCCGTCTCCTGAAACCAGAACCATTACATCAATTTTTGACATCATTCTAACCGCATCCATACAAAGCCCCACATCCCAGTCGCCTTTTTTAGCTCCACCAAAAAACACCTGCAGTTCCTTTACGCGAACCTCAAAACCCTGCACGCTTAAAGCTTCATGAAAATCCTTTTCCGCTCCTACATCGGCTTTAATTACATAGGCAAACGCGCGAACAAGCTTTCTGCTCGCCACGCCCTCCTTTAGCACTCTACCGAAATCCACTTTAGCGCTGTACAAGTTTTTAGCAGAGTAATACATGTTTTGCACGTCAACAAAAACCGCTACCCGCTGTTCTTTATGTTTTGCCGAATTTGGATTTTTTGTTTGACTTTGTGTCACAAACACATTCTATACTTTATGCAACTTTTTGAATAGTGCAGCGTAAAAAGGTAAAATACCCCTGCTACGATGGGGAGTCGTCTAATGGCAGGATGCCGCGCTCTGAACGCGGAGACTTCTAGGTTCGAGTCCTAGCTCCCCAGCCATGGGTTTTCTGGTTGTTATACCAACGAAAATCCCATAATCTTAATAAGGCTCGAGCCTCAACTGAGGGCGTAGTATAATTATCCTATTATGGAAGTTACCACGCTTGATGAACTAGGTCGTATGCAACTTGCTTCAGAAGCCTATGTTATATGTGGTGATGAAATACTAATGCATAAACGAAGTGATACTGCTAAGAAATTCCCTGGTTTTTGGATAGGTCCGGGTGGTCATATAGACTCAAATGAGGATGCACTAACGGCCGCTATAAGAGAAGTTGAGGAAGAAACTGGCGTTAAAATAGACGAGAAGGACATAAGGTTAAAGGCGATAGCTTTCCACTATCATATAGATCGTAATGAATGCTGGATTAGTTTTATATTCTTAGCTAGAATTTCCAAGCATCAGGACGCGATTGAGGAGACTGCTGAAGGTAGATCAAGGTGGCTTCCATTGTCAGAATTGGTGAAGTTGGAAAACGTTTTTCCGCCTTCTCAATACTACTTCGAACATGTTCTGAACGATAAACCTGGTATTTTATATACCAATATTACCTGGAAAGATAGTAAACTAGTCAAAGAACAAAGTGTACGAGTGGACAAAGATCTGTAAAAGTTCGAAAATCATCCCATATCCCCAGCCAAATGGCCTGGAGAAGTTAAGTACAGGATAATATTGCATCGTTGTTATAATTTATTTTATAAGCTTTACTTTCACCCCTTCTTGAAATACCATAGACATAGTGATTTTATTTTCATGAAATTTAATTTGTTATAAAAGTCCGCTTACTTGCGGGCTTTTTTGTATTTAACTTTTTTGAAAAGAGGTGAAAAATAAATGAAGAAACTCTTTTTCTTAATTGCAGTTGCGACAGTTTTTGCATTAACAACTTCTCCTGCCACGGCAGCTAAACCGGGCGCGTGTGTCACCATTCAGGATGGTACTATTACCGATTCAGCTGGAAATTCAGTTGTTCTTGGATATGACAAATGGGGATACAACTATCAAGCTCATATGTTTAACGGCTACGCTGACAATTACTCCCGTCCCACAGTGCCAGTTACTTCAGGTGATAAGCTCAACATGAAGTGGAGTAATGCTTGGTTGGCTGATGTCGACTGTAATGGTGACGGAAAGTTGGACCGAGGACTAGTTGATGGTGTTGTAAGTGGCACAAGCATGGGTTGGTTAACTAATCAATATAATGGTAGTTACATAGACGGAGACGGTAATACCCAAAAGTATACAGACTTTTACAAAATCGTCTGGGTTGGTCCAGGTGGAGACCTATGGGGTCAATACCATGTAATTCAAGAGGTCTATAACGACACAGGAAGTGGAAATTATAGATTTAAAGATGGAGCGCCTGGCTTTGGCTTAAATGACCAATGGACAACGACTCCGTAGTGGTTCGTTAGTAAAAACAGCAGCCCATCGGGAAAACTCGGTGGGTTGTTTGTTTTTTTTGTACCATCTCATTTACATCTCTTTTTCTCCTCTTCCATGGGTTAGTCGGCCTCAATTATGCAATAGTATAACTTACATTATTCTGTTTCAAGTCTGTGTAATCCGACAGCAAACTAATTAAATGTAATAGTCTAAAAATAAGTGTGATACTACTTTATTCTTGAAGCAAAGTTTCGCCCAAGATTGAAATATATGGCCTGGGTAAATAACCGAATTTTAAATAATGCGCTACAAGTAGGGATTCTCTCAAAGCAGCTGGCTTATTATCGTCTGGGGTGTTTTTTAATACTCCTTTCTTTTTCCAGCGACTTTCTTTGGGGTGTGCCAAATTATAAATTTCTTGTTCTAAATTCTCCTTATCTAATTCTAAGTGTTCTAGTAAAACCGTCCCAACTGAATAATCAACCTCACTATTTAGAAGAAGCATAGGAAATGAAACAAATAAAATTGAATCATCTTTTGCAGCAGATGCTAACGCCTCCATTACTCCAATGACCCACTCGTACTCTATGTTTCTACAGTATGCTAACTGTTTTCTTGCGGCTAATCCTAAAAACGCTACATGATTTTTTATGGGTTCAAAAACCGTTGATCTGGCCTGTTCTACTAAATGTTGTGGTAATAAAAAAGGCTTATCGTCTGGTGAATAGCTGTTTACTAGTTTTTCGACTCCAAACGAGGTCAAATTTCCGATAAAATATTGACTCTGTGCTATTTGGGGAGGGGCCAAATTTTGTCTTGCATCCAAAGGAAGTGAATAATAACTAATAGCAGCA
>Ga0265292_1001111_pt1:25000-26227 | contig 26227 bp, 22 predicted proteins | sample Munlanlewell296A_FD_189080 | JGI IMG/M metagenome (GOLD analysis project Ga0265292, IMG submission 189080) | Leachate microbial communities from a municipal landfill in Southern Ontario, Canada - Leachate well 296A | ecosystem: Engineered > Solid waste > Landfill > Unclassified... | reverse complement strand
CCTCCCTGCTCATGGTGATCATGTCCTTTTCTGCCACAATGCCCTCCTATTAACGTTAGGCATTGTAACTGGAAATAGGACATTTCTATTTTGGCGAATTAGGACATTATCATTTTGGGATTACATACATTTTGCTGGACGAAGGGCAGAACCCAGCGCAATTTCAGGAGAATTAAATTCTATCAGCAACCCCTGGACTATCCCGGTTGTCGTGCGGCAACAGGTATTAGAAATCGTTGATCGCATCGATCAGGATTCGGAGCCGTCCGAAATCCTGGCGACTGAAATCCACAACGAGCCTCGGCAGATGGGAGATTTCCGGCTCATCTTTTTCCTCAGGCAGAGGGCCGGAAAGGACCATGTCCCCCCGGGGCATCAGGATGTCCTGAAACTTTTCCTTGAGCTTCTGAATATGGTGCGGCGCAAGAATCGATGTCAGACGGAATACGAGTTGACCATTCACGTATCTCATGCTGTGGTAGCGGCTGTAAAAGCGGTTAATATGCTTGACCGCGGCGTCCACGGAGTCGACCCGCTCGAAGAGCGAAAAATCCGTATCGCTGATGTACCCGTGGGCATGAAGCTCGTCCTTGAAGAACTTGATCCAATTTATCCAGTAGGTGAGTCCTGGCCCATCCACGAGCACAAGAGGCATGGGATTACGCTTGCCGGTCTGGACCAGGGTGAGCGTTTCCATGGCCTCATCAAGAGTGCCGAAACCTCCGGGGAAAAGCGCGACAGCGTCCGCTTCCTTGAGAAAGGCCACCTTACGGTTAAAAAAGTACTTGTACGTGATGAGCCGGGGGTTGCCCTCGAGCACGGGGTTCGCTTTCTGTTCAAAGGGGAGGCGAATATTCACACCAAAGGAGTGCTCCGGCCCCGCGCCTTCGTTCACCGCCTGCATGATACCTGCCCCGCCGCCGGTGATGACCATGTAACCTGACTCGGCGAGCTTTCTGCCGAAATCGCGCGCCATAGCGTAAACCGGTTCATCTGGCTCGGTCCGTGCAGAGCCAAAGACCGTTACTTTACGTACGTTTCGATAGGGACCGAATATCTTCGAGGTGAACCGCATCTCCTTGAGCGTGGTGTTCATGAGCTTGAGGTCCGAGCGCTCATCATCCTCCTGACCAGCCTTGAGCGCGGCAATAATCATTTCACGGATGTATTCAGGCCGTCTAATGCCTTCAGCAGTTTTCATCAAGCTGTCAATGGCCTCATCCGCGG
>Ga0265292_1001111_pt1:0-20000 | contig 26227 bp, 22 predicted proteins | sample Munlanlewell296A_FD_189080 | JGI IMG/M metagenome (GOLD analysis project Ga0265292, IMG submission 189080) | Leachate microbial communities from a municipal landfill in Southern Ontario, Canada - Leachate well 296A | ecosystem: Engineered > Solid waste > Landfill > Unclassified | place... | reverse complement strand
GCATAAAGGCCATGAGGACTTGACGTCATCCCCACCTTCCTCCCCGTTATCCGGGGCAGTTCCCTCTGAGTGCCCGGCATTACCCGATGGCAACTGAGGATGAGGGTTGCGCTCGTTGCGGGACTTAACCCAACATCTCACGACACGAGCTGACGACAGCCATGCAGCACCTGTCTCCTGGCTCTCTTGCGAGCACTCCCCTCTTTCAAGGGGATTCCAGGGATGTCAAGCCTAGGTAAGGTTCTTCGCGTTGCGTCGAATTAAACCACATGCACCACCGCTTGTGCGGGCCCCCGTCAATTCCTTTGAGTTTCAACCTTGCGGCCGTACTCCCCAGGCGGGGCACTTAATGCGTTAGCTGCGGCACGGAAGGGGTCGATACCTCCCACACCTAGTGCCCATCGTTTAGGGCGTGGACTACCAGGGTATCTAATCCTGTTTGCTACCCACGCTTTCGAACATGAGTGTCAGTTACATGCCAGGAAGCCGCCTTCGCCACCGGTGTTCCTCCGAATATCTACGAATTTCACCTCTACACTCGGAATTCCGCTTCCCCCTCATGCACTCAAGAAAGGCAGTATCAAAGGCAGTGCCACAGTTAAGCTGTGGGCTTTCACCCCTGACTTACCAAACCACCTGCGTTCGCTTTACGCCCAATAAATCCGAACAACGCTCGCCACCTCTGTCTTACCGCGGCTGCTGGCACAGAGTTAGCCGTGGCTTCTTCTCCCGGTACCGTCGATCCTCCTGATTATTTACCAAGAGGAGATTCGTTCCGGTCGAAAGGGGTTTACAATCCGAAAACCTTCATCCCCCACGCGGCGTTGCTGCGTCAGGCTTTCGCCCATTGCGCAATATTCCCCACTGCTGCCTCCCGTAGGAGTCTGGACCGTGTCTCAGTTCCAGTGTGGCTGATCGTCCTCTCAGACCAGCTACCCATCATAGCCTTGGTAGGCCGTTACCCTACCAACTAGCTAATGGGCCGCGGGCTCATCCTCAAGTGATAGCTTATAAATAGAGGCCATCTTTTACCTCAGGGACTTTGGTCCCCGTGGTCTTATTCGGTATTAGCCCCGCTTTCGCGGGGTTATCCCAAACTCAAGGGCAGATTACCCACGTGTTACTCACCCGTGCGCCACTTTACAATACAGTATTGCTACTGTACTTCTCGTTCGACTTGCATGTGTTAAGCACGCCGCCAGCGTTCGTTCTGAGCCAGGATCAAACTCTCCAAATAAAAGCTGATCCTTATGCAATGTTACTCAAGGTAACTTGACTAATGTGTTTCTCAAAACCCGCCAACTAAAAACAGACTTTTTGAGGATCTGTTTATATCTTCGCACCTATTTAGTTTTCAAAGACCATGTTTCTGCATCTTTCGCAGAAGTAGAGATAATAACAGAACAGAAACTCTTTGTCAATAAAATTTTGTATTACTTTACAATTATTAATGAGCGGTTGGCATTCATGAAACTTCGAGGTTTTGCCCGAGGTTTACTGCCGAACGAGGGCGCAATTTATCACAAGCACTATCCCATGTCAAGACTTTTTTCACGAGACTGTCTCTTTTCATCATTTCGGCACTATTCTCACAAAACGCTTCTTTCCTACCTTCAAAACATAATCACCTGAAGCCTGTAACTCAGCATCAATTTCTTTTATCAGTATTCCATTCACTTCAACTGCACCCTGCTGGAGAAGTCTACGTGCATCGGAGTTGCTCTTGGATGCCCCCGAAAGCGCTATGATCTTCGCGAGCTTCATCGTCGCACCGTCCCATACGATCTCAATAAGGGGGATATCGTCCGGCATGTCTTTCTTACTGAATATCTTCTCGAACTCCACACGCGCCTTTTCCCCCTCGCCTGCCCCGCAGAATCGACCTGAAATCTCCATAGCCAGCCGTTTCTTCGCCTCCATGGGATGGAGAGCGCCGGACTTCACATCAGTCTTGATCTTTTCCAACTCCGCGAGGGACACCGAACTTACCAGTTCGTAGTATCGGAACATCAGGTCGTCACTCACGGACATCACCTTGCCGAAGATTTCTTTTGCAGGTTCATTGATGCCGATGTAGTTCCCGAGGCTCTTGCTCATTTTGTTCACGCCGTCGAGCCCTTCAAGGAGCGGCATCATTACGATACATTGCGGCGCCTGGCCGTACTCCTTCTGGAGTTCGCGGCCCACGAGCAGGTTGAATTTCTGGTCCGTGCCGCCCAGTTCCACGTCCGATTTCATCATGACGGAATCGTATCCCTGGATGAGCGGATATAAAAATTCGTGGATACTGATGGGGAGCTCGGACTGGTAGCGTTTCTTGAAATCCTCGCGCTCCAGCATTCTGGCGACGGTATGTCTCGCGGCAAGCTGGAGCATCCCCTCAGCGGTCATCTTCGACATCCACTCGCTATTGAAGGCGATCTTCGTCAGATCCTTGTCAAGGACCTTGTAGATCTGCCGCTGATAGGTCTTGGCGTTCTCGGCCACCTCTTCCTTCGTGAGATGCTTCCGAGTTTCAGACTTTCCCGTGGGATCGCCGATCATGCCCGTGAAATCGCCGATGAGAAAGATCACCTCGTGGCCAAGCTCCTGGAACTGCCGCATCTTGTTCAGAAGCACCGTATGGCCAATGTGAATGTCCGGCGCCGTGGGGTCAAAGCCCGCCTTGATGCGCAGGGGTTTCCCGGTCGAGACCGACCTCTCAAGTTTCTTCAACAGGTCGGCCTCGATAATTACCTCGACAGCGCCGCGTTTTATAATGTCAAACTGTTCTTTCGCTGAAAGCATTGACTATCTCCGTGAGCCGCGGGTCTGCGACGACTCTATTTTGATTTTCTGATCAGATCCGCTACGATCTGCTCCATGAGGGGATGAGCGCCGACATAGTCAGTCACCCTGATATCCAGCGCTGGATACTTTTGTTTTGCCTTTTCGAGAAACGCGGGGATGTCCTTCGCAACATGCACGCCCGATTGCATGAAAAAGGGGATGATCACGATTTTTTTCGCCCCTTGCCGGATGCAACGATCCAACACCTCGTCAGGAGTCGGCTGAGCATATTGTAAATAAGCGTACTCAACGATATCACTGCTCATGCTTTCCCTGATCGACGCAACAATACGCTTGATTGCAACATCATTCCCGCCGCTTCTGCTCCCATGCCCCAGTATGATGACTGCTGTTTTCATGCAAGCTCCTTGGGACTACTCGGGGGACAATATTTATCACTGACCAGGGGGAACGTCACTCGTAATGAACTGTGTTTGAGAACAGGCATGATCGAATATCCAATACATATGCGGCGGATAATTTCTTGCCCGCATGACACGTAGTTAGCTTATTTCTTTTTTGCTGCTTTCTTTTTTACCGCCTTCTTGGTACCGCACTTTTTACCACATGCCATCGTTCATCACCCCCTTGCGAATATTGTTGTGTTGCGGACGAACATCACCAAAGAACCCAAAAAGTGACATTCGAACCATCAGAGAGCGTGCAGGGCATCTTGCGCCTCCCGCACATCCTTACGAATCTGCTCGACAAGTGCGTCTGCGTTGGGAAACTTTTTCTCCCCGCGCAAACGCTTAACGAAAGAGACCTCTATTCCCTTACCATAGAGTCCATCGTGAAACTCAAAAAGGTACACCTCTATTGAAACAGGTCCAGCATCAAAGGTGGGTCTGATCCCGATTGACGCAACGCCCTTGATCGTTTTATTCTCAACCTGTGCGAGTACGGCGTAAACACCGTGAGCGGGAATAAGCTCATTGACTATTTTAAGGTTGGCGGTGGGAAAGCCCAACGCTTGGCCACGGTGCGCTCCATGCACCACCTCACCCTCAATGGCATACCTCCTGCCGAGAAGCTTCGTGGCCTCCTCCATGCTGCCGCTTGAGATCAGGTCGCGGATGACGGAGCTGCTGACCACGAGATTGTCCACCTGTACGGCTTCAACAACGCCGACTCCAAATCCGAAGGTCCGGCCCATCCCTTTCAAAGATTCAATGCTTCCTTCGCGGCCCTTGCCAAAGGCATAGTCATAGCCGACATAAACCTCACTGACACCGATCTGCGCGTGCAGAACATCGCGGGCGAAATCCTCGGGATGCTGCTCGGCAAAGGTCCGTGTGAAATTGGCGCAGATCACGATATCGATGCCAGCCGCGGCAAACAGCTTCATCTTGCCGTGAAAGGTGTTCAACATGCGGGGTGAACGCTCCGGGGCAAGCACTTTAAGCGGATGGGGCTCAAAGGTAAACACAACGCTCGTTCCCTTGATCTCCCGGGCCCGTTCGATCACTTTCTTCAATATCGCCTGATGTCCCAGATGCACCCCGTCGAAGTTCCCCAGCGTAAGCACGGGATTCAAAAGCCGCTCATTAAAGTTCTTAAGGCCGCGTACAATTCTCATAGCGCAAGGATGATCGCATAACGGAGCAAAATTGTCAATCTCCCCTTGCTGAAGTTTTTCAAAATATGGTTGTCTAACAGTGGATTTTAGTCAATTCGTTCATCAAGTTCTGGTTGTATCTGGCATTCTAGTATGGTATACTAAAAATGCTTTTTTTGCGGTAGCTGAAAAGAGCCACGTAAGTAAAATACATATTCTGTTTTTCTGGTCTGTGTTGTTACCATGCAAAGGGGGCGATTTGAAATCTTATTCAACACTGAAGGCGCTCATAATAAAGGGCAAAAAAATAAGGGTACCCATCATTCAGGGCGGGATGGGGGTCGGAGTATCGCTTCATCCGCTTGCGAAGGCCGTTGCTCAAGAGGGCGGACTCGGCATCATATCGAGTGCATGTATAGACCGGATCGTCTCTAAAAGAACCGGAAAAAAAAAGAACACCTATGAGTCTGTCTATGAGGAAATCTCTCTCTCTAAAGCAAAAGGCGGATTCTCAGGAATCAATATTATGGCCGCCCTTGGGAGAGATTACAATGCTTCCGTAAAGGGCGCCATCGATGCCGGCGCTGATGCCATTATCTCCGGCGCCGGCCTTCCGCTCAATTTACCGGCTATCCAGCCACCGAAAGACACGGCCCTGATTCCGATCGTATCGTCCGCGCGTGCGCTTGATATCATCTGTAAAAAATGGGGGAAACTGGGGTATCGACCCGATGCCGTAGTACTCGAAGGGCCCCTTGCAGGCGGGCACCTTGGATTTCGGATCGACCAGGTAGATCTTGATTCCAATAAGCTCGAAAATCTGCTGCCGTCAGTCAAGGACATGGCAACAAAATGCGGTGATATGCCCGTCATCGTAGCAGGCGGGATCTATACCTATTCAGATATCTTGAAATTCATGGACATGGGAGCTGACGGGGTTCAGATGGGAACACGCTTCCTTGCCACCGAAGAGAGTAGCGCCACGGAAGAGTATAAGCGGGCGGTCATTCGGGCAAAGGAAGAGGATATTGTCGTGGCGCACCGTCCCGGGTCACCCTGCGGCCTGCCGTTCCGGGTGATCAAACAATCCCCCATGTATGTCTCCTCGTTGCAACACAAAAGGACGCCCAAGTGTGACAAGGGCTACGTCCTCATGAAAGACGCTGAGGGGAACTATACTATCTGTCCTGCAAAAGAGAACAACGAGAACTATTTCTGTATCTGCAACGGACTCTTGAGCTCGGCCGGGTATAATTCGGACAAGGAAGAAGCGCTCTACACGGTAGGCACGAACGCCTCACGGGTTGATAAGATCGTGTCCGTCAAGACGTTGATGGATGAGTTGACGGGTACGGGAGGGTAATATGGCGATCTTTTTGAGGAAAAGGGTTTGACCTGAAACTCACGGTAGACGCGAACACCTCTGTCGACCAGATCATGCATGCGAAGGACGCGTGGTATTCCCTCCTTCACCATCAGGAACCACCATCGAAATCATCCTTCGACAATACCCCGCTCTTCCCACATGAACCAGTTCCCGGAATCAGATAAAAATTGGTAGGTATTCGCGAAAATGTCATAGTGCTGCTGCTCTTCCTTGATGAGCAATTCGAGCAGGGCCCGCTCCGGCTCCTTCTTTGATCCAGCCAGCGTCTTCCGGTAGAATTCCAAACCCTCTTTTTCCATTCTCATGGCGATCTTGAATGCCTCAAGCTCGTCCGCCGTAGCCTCGACCTTCTTCATCATCTCGTCTTTCATGGACTCGAAGATCGTTTTTACATTTTTCATCGGGCTCATGTTCTTGTGCGTCAGATTCAATCCTTTGATGATCTGTGATACCATTTCCAGGTGACGCTTTTCATCCTCGGTTATGGTTTGAAACATCTTTTTACCGGCGGGATGTTTCGTCTTCCGCGCTGCCTCGGTGTAAAAAGCTATCGCGTCCTTCTCCATGTTCATTGCCAGTTCGAGAGCATCCATAGTGCCTCCTCACTCATCCAAAAGTTTTTCCGGTTCTGCGGATAATCAGCGATCCATACACGATAATTAAAATCCCGATTAGATCAGCCCTGCGGTAATTATAGCATAACTCTTGCGCGATGGAAAAATACGAGGAGCAGGGAAGGCTGTGGCTCCTTTCCTTCCGAAACAGCAGAGAAACAGGTGTCGCGAAAGCCCTGCTCTGAGTTGAAAAAACCTTTAATGAGTTCGGGGCCGAGCGCATCGTTCATGATACCACGCCTGCGGGATAACCGCCGGGCTATCATTCACTGATGACGCTATCAGCAGGATACAGTTGACCCGCCTGTTACTTCTTTTCCTTATCCCCGAATACTTCCTTCACCTTGTCGAAAAATCCTTTTGTGATCGGCATTGCGTTCTCCCCGCTCAGGCGGTCGAACTCCTGGAGCAGTTCTTTCTGTTTTGCCGTCAGCGTGGTCGGCACCTCGACAATGATCCTGCAAAGCTGGTCGCCGCTGCCGGAACCCCGAAGATGCGGAAATCCCTTGCCGCGGAGCCGGGACACATAGCCTGACTGGGTACCGGCGGAAAGCTTGAGTTTCGTGCTTCCGGTGAGCGTCGGCACTTCGATCTCCGTTCCGAGCGCCGCCTGAACAATGCTGATCGGCACCTCGCAGATGATATCCTGGCCTTCGCGCTTGAACAGCGGATGCTCCTCCACCATAAGATAGACGTAGAGGTCGCCCGGCGGTCCGCCGGATGAGCCGAGTTCACCTTCACCGGTCAAACGGATGCTGTTGCCTGTCTCCACACCGCCCGGTATCTTGACCGACAACGTACGGTCCCGTTCAACACGTTTCCTGCCTTTGCACCCGGGACAGGGATCGGTGATCGTCTTGCCCTCGCCTCCGCAACGGGAACAGGTGCGGCTGACGCTGAAGAACCCCTGCTGCATGCGGATCTGGCCCGCGCCCCGGCACGCCGTACAGGTAACAATGCCGTCCTTGGATTTTGCTCCGAGTCCATCGCAATCAGGACAGCGTTCCCAGCGCGGGACGCGGATCTTGGTCGACGTGCCGAATGCCGCATCTTCAAAACTGATCTTAAGATTGTACCGCAGGTCGTCTCCGGCCGTTGCCCGGGACCTGCCGCGGCCGCCGCCGAAAAACTCCTCGAAGATGTCTCCGAAAATATCGCCCATGCCGGCGCCGGCGCCGAACCCGCCGGGGCCTGACCCCTGCGCGCCTGGCGCTGTACCGTACTGGTCAAAGTACGCCCGCTTCTGGGGGTCTGATAAGACCGAATATGCCTCGCTGATCTCCTTGAACTTCTCTTCCGAGGCCTTGTCCCCGGGGTTTTTGTCGGGGTGATGCTCGTGCGCAAGCCTCCGGTAGGCGCGCTTGAGCTCGGCATCTGTCGCGTTCTTGTGGACCCCTAGCAGTTCGTAATAGTCCTTGGCCATAACCCTCTCAAACAATTAACCACAGAGGACACAGAGGTAAGTGCAAAAAACCAAAAAAGATTTTCCCCTCGCTTCGCTCGGTGATCTCTGCCTGCACCCAGTGATTACAAGTGTGTAACGCGAGTGCATGGTGTGGTTGAATTTCTACACAAAAAAGAGGATAGCGGATTTTTTTCTCCCCCCGCTATCCTCTCGAAACAGCTATTTGCTATTTTTTGTCCTTGTCCACTTCCTCAAACTCCGCGTCAACGACCTTTTCCTCCGGCTTCTTCCCGTCGCCGCCCGGAGCTCCGGCAGCGGCATCCGCGCCCGCCTGGTCCTTGCCCATCTTGGAGTAGACCTCCTCGGCAAGCTTGTGCGATGCCTTGGAAAGTTCCGCCACGGCCTTCTTGATCGCCTCGACATCGGCGCCGTCCTTCACGCTCTTGGCCTGCTCGAGCGCCTTCTGGATGTCCGCGCGCTCCGCATCGGTGAGCTTTGAGCCATAGTCGGCCACGGACTTTTCCACCGAGTAGACGAGCGTGTCCGCCTCGTTCTTTGCCTCGGCAACTTCCTTCTTTTTCTTATCATCGGCAGAGTGGGCCTCGGCCTCCTTCACCGCCTTCTCGATCTCATCCTTGCTCAGACCGCTCGATGCCGTGATCTTGATGGACTGCTCCCTGCCTGTGCCGAGGTCCTTGGCCATGACGTGCACAATGCCGTTCGCGTCGATATCGAAGGTAACTTCGATCTGCGGAATGCCGCGCGGTGCCGGCGGGATGCCGACGAGTTCGAAGCGGCCCATGGTCTTGTTGTCCGCCGCCATCTCGCGTTCACCCTGGACCACATGGATGGACACCGCGGTCTGGTTGTCCGTTGCCGTGGAAAATACCTGGCTCTTCTTGGTCGGGATCGTGGTGTTCCGCTCGATGAGCTTGGTGGTCACGTTGCCCAGGGTCTCGATGCCCAGGGACAACGGCGTTACGTCGAGGAGCAGGACATCCTTCACCTGACCGGTAAGGACCGCGCCCTGGATCGCCGCGCCGATCGCAACCACCTCGTCCGGATTCACACCGCGGTGCGGCTCTTTTTTGAAAAATTCCTTTACCGCCGCGATCACCTTGGGCGTGCGTGTCTGGCCGCCGACCAGGACCGCTTCATTGATCTGTTCCACGGTCTTGCCCGCGTCGGTAAGCGCCTTCTTGCACGGCTCAATGCTCCTCTTGACGAGATCGTCGACGAGCTGTTCGAATTTCGCGCGTGATAATTTTAAGAGCAGGTGCTTTGGCCCGGTCGCATCCGCCGTAACAAAGGGGAGGTTGATCTCCGTTTCCATGACCGTGGACAGTTCGCACTTGGCCTTTTCCGCGGCTTCCTTGAGCCGCTGGAGCGCCATTTTGTCCTTGCTGAGATCGATCCCCTGGTCCTTCTTGAATTCGTCGGCAAGCCACCTGATGATGCGATCGTCAAAGTCGTCTCCGCCCAGGAAGGTGTCGCCGTTCGTGGACTTCACCTCGAACACACCCTCACCGAGCTCGAGAATGGAAATATCGAACGTGCCGCCGCCCAGGTCGTACACCGCTATGGTCTCATCCTTCTTCTTATCGAGACCATAGGCGAGTGATGCCGCCGTAGGCTCGTTGATAATGCGGAGCACATTCAGTCCCGCGATCAGTCCCGCGTCCTTCGTGGCCTGGCGCTGGCTGTCGTTGAAATACGCCGGCACGGTGATCACCGCGTCGGTCACCTTCTCGCCGAGATAATCCTCGGCGGTCTGCCTCATCTTCTGCAGGATCATGGCGGAAACCTCGGCAGGGCTGTAGACCTTGCCGCGTATCTCCACGTGCGCGTCGCCGTTGTCCGCCTTCACGATCTTGTAGGGCAGGTGTTTCTTCGCCTCGCTGACCTCCGTCGTATCGTATTTTCTCCCGATAAGACGCTTGATCGAAAATATCGTATTGTCCGGATTCGTGATTGATTGCCGCTTTGCGATCTGGCCCACGAGCCGTTCTCCGCTCTCGGTAATGGCCACGACGGACGGCGTGGTCCGGCTCCCTTCAGAGTTCGGGATCACGACCGGCTCTCCGCCTTCCATGATTGCAACGCATGAGTTCGTAGTACCCAGGTCAATTCCTATAACTTTTGCCATAATAGCCTCCTTGAATTTTCACTGTTGAAAAAATATCAAATGCAAGATCGAAGATGCGACCTTGTTTCAATGCCCTGATCCCGCGGTCACTCTTTCACTGATCACTGATTCATCACTACATTATTCGCGGCTCTTGCCATCCTGCTTCTTCGATACTCCCACCTTCGCATGGCGCAGCACCTTCTCGTGATAGAGATACCCGTCCTGCATCACCTGCACCACCGTGTTCTCCGGGACCTCGTCAGTGACCAACTGCATCATCGCATCGTGCTGTGCCGGGTCGAAAGGTTCTCCTTCGGCTGCAAACCGCTTGACGCCGAACTTTTCAAGCGCCTCGCGGAGTTGCTTGTATACCAGTTCCACACCCTCCTGCAACCCCTGCGCGTTCTCGCCTGACTCACCCGCGTGTTTGAGCGCCATCCCCAGATGATCGACAACGGTCAGGAGTTCCAGCGCAAACTGTTCATTGGCATACTTGCGGAAATCAGCGAGATCGCGCTGCATTCGCTTGCGGTAATTCTCAAAATCCGCATAGGTCCTGAGATACTTCTCGTTCGCCTCCGCAGCTTCCTTCGATTTTTGTTCAAGCTCCCGTGCAAGCTTCTCAAGCTGGGCGGTTGTTGCCGCAGAAGGCGCTTCCTGATCATCGATATCAGGGGGGATCACTTCGAGGTCCTCTTCCCGTATATCGTCAAATTCGCTCTTCATCGTTCAATACCCCTCTGGAACCGTTCACCCAGCAGCTTCGAAAGCAGCTTTGATGTATAGTCAACCACCTGAATGACCTGTTTGTACTGCATCCTCGTGGGGCCGATCACCCCGAGCGTGCCGACGACATTCCCGCCGGCCTTGTAGCCGCTCACCACCATACTGCAGCCCTGCATCTCGAAAAAGGGGTTCTCGGACCCGATAAAGACCTTGATGCCCTCTGCCGACACGCTCCGGTCAAGAAGCTTGAGCAGCTTATATTTGTCCTCAAAGGCCTTGAACAACGACCTCATCTTGTCCACCGTCGCGAACTCGGGGTTTTCGAGCATTTGGGACGCCCCGCCGATATACACCTTCTCCTGTTCACGTTCCTGGATCTCCTGGCTGGCCCGGAGGGTCTCTTCCATAAGCCGGGAAAAGACCATCTTGTCTTGCCGCAGCTTTTCGATCAGATGTTCTCTGATCTCGGTCAACGTCAGGTGCTCGAGCTCATTGACGAGGTATGCGCTGAACTGGTTCAGATCCTGCTGCCGAATGCTTTCATCGAGCTCGATCAGCTTGTTCTGAACGATCCCCGTGGCGGTAACAAAGATGATGAGCACCTGGACCCCGCGCAGGCGCACAAACTCGATATGCTTGTACCTTGCCTCGGGCTCGGTTGGCGCGATCACCACCCCTGCGCATTGCGAAAGCGACGCAAGAAAGCGGCTCGCCTCCTCCATGAGCTCGTGAAGGTCCTCGCCATGCAGCGGAGGAACCTGCCGGAGCTGGTCGCCGAAGTCGTCTGAATCCTTCTCAATACTGATCAGGCTGTCGATATAATACCGGTATCCGAGGTCCGTGGGGATCCTGCCGGCAGAAGTGTGTGGATGGGTCAGATACCCCAGTTCCTCAAGCTCTGCCATGATGTTCCTGAGCGTGGCGGAACTTACGTGAAAATCATACTTCTTGACCAGCACGGTTGAGCCGATCGGCGCGCCGCTCGCGATATAGCTGTCAATGACAGCCTGCAAAACCCTCTTATTTCTTTCAAGCAACTCCACAATTTTACCTTATTATGATATCCTAAGCCAATTAGCACTCACCATGATAGAGTGCTAATAATTTAACACATGGCCTGGACTGTGTCAAGCGGTTATTTTTTCTTCGTTTCAATAGATTACGTCAGCTATTTTCTTTCATTCCGCAAAACCTCCAAAAAAATCCCGCAAAAAATGCGGGATCCGATCCCTTCATAACGAACGGGGCAGGTAAAACAGTCTGTCTGATGACACGTTAAGCAGCTTTCTTTGCTTCGCTCTCGATCTGCTTTTTCTCTTCATTCGGAGTCTCGATCTCGATCTTCCTCGCCTTTGCAACTGCCGGTGCAGGCATCGTGTTCTTCCTTCGTGTCTTTTCCCGCGCAAACAAATCAAGAAGGTAAGAAATCCTTACCTCCTTGATATTGTTATGCATTCAAGCGCATTCGAACTCTCTCTTTACATGGGTACCCGTGATATGTTCGTGACAGCGTCAATGCATATCAGACATACAACTCAGCAACAACTTAACCCTCTGCTCTCTGCGTTATGCCATCTGCGGGCATCAACGTATTTCAGTCATACAACGCAGCAACAGCGGCGGCTCGCACTCGAGGACAATCTCGCGCCCGGTGCCCGGATGGCGAAAGCTCAATTCCGCGGCATGAAGAAGGTAGCCCGGGTCGCCGGGCAACGCTCGTGAATTCGGAGCAGGCAGACCGCCCGGACCGTACAGTGGATCGCCGACCAGCGGGTGACCTATAGCCGCCAGGTGAATGCGTATCTGGTGGGGCCTGCCGGTCGCAATACGCACGTCGCACAGGAAAGAATCCTCACGGCGTTCGAGAACGGAAACCTTCGAGAGGGACGGTTTGCCCTGCGGAGCAGCGGCATGCAGTGAACCGAGCAGCGGGTGCGGCACAGGACCGATGGGCGTGGTGATCGTCATCTCGTCCTGATCGGAAATCCCGGACGCAAGCGCACGGTAGCGTTTGCCGATCGTGTTCGCGGACCACTGTTGCAACAATGCCGTTCGGGCATGAGGATTTTGAGCGCACAACACCAGGCCCGAGGTCCATCGCCCCAGCCGGTGGAGCGGCGCGGCGTCAGGCGCATACGCGCGTACGAGATGCAGCAGCGTTGCCTGAAGAAAATTAGCGCCGGGAAGCGTCGGCAGCCCGGCCGGCTTGGCCACCGCAAGCACGTCATCATCTTCGTACACGATGGAGAACGACCGGGGCGCATCAGGTTCGATCCAGGGCGGGCGCTGCCAGACAAGCTCGCATCCCGCGCGGAGGACGGTTTCGCATTGCGCCGGCAGGTCATCGACGAGCACGCGGCCGGACTGAATGCGCTCCGCCCACTCCGCCCGGGAGGAGTGGTGGTAGCGTTGGCTGAGATAAGCCAGCACTGTCCGCGCGTCGTTTTCACGGCCGATCTGTTCCCGGTATTCACATCCGTCGTTGCTCGGGGATTTGTCAGTAGTCACAATTAGATTGTATGACCTTTCATTCGCGCTAAGCCCTATTTGAAAATGTCATATAAAGTTCTGGCTCATACTAAGCCACGAAGCCACGGAAAGATAACACTCTCATAATCATTAGTTCTTCTTCGTGCCTTTGTGGCTTCGTGTGAAAATTAGACTTTTTACGAGATCATCATATTTGATCCACTCCAAAATGCTGCTGAACCTACCGGGTGATCAGCACAACCGTACTGCGCGGATTTACCAGATAGTGGTCCTGCGGATCGAGGAGCACTTCGGCGCCCTCTTCCCGGAAATCATCGCCCGCGGAAAGGCTGGTATCGATCACCCGGTACCACGTCTTTTCCCCGGGAGATGCGGGGATCCGCACCGGCTGAAGCCGATGGTCCGCATGCAAAATCAAAAAGAGCAGATAGTCCCCTCCGGCCTCATTGCCGTCGAGCTGATAGCAGAGCGTGCGGCTTTCAGGATCGTCCCAGGCAGGATGGTCAAGATCGTTCCCGAACCACTGGAGATCGGGGATTTTGTTCCCGTCGCCGTCAATGCCCGCGTAAAACTTCCTGCGCTGAAGCACGGGGCATCGCCGGGTGAAGGCGATGGCCTTCCGGACGAATTCCACCATGTCGTTGTTTCGCGTTGCTTCCTTCCAGTCGAACCAGCTGATCTCGTTGTCCTGGCAGTAGGCATTGTTGTTGCCTCTCTGGGTGCGCAGGAATTCATCGCCTCCCAGGAGCATGGGCGTGCCGGACGCGAACAGCAGGGCGCAGATATGGTTCTTCGCGAGCTGTTTCCGGAGAGCGATCACCCCCGGGTCCGTGGACTCCCCCTCGGCTCCGCAGTTCCAGGAATGGTTGTCGTTCGAACCGTCCTGGTTGTGCTCGCCATTTGCGTCATTATGCTTTCCGTTATAGGAGACCAGGTCGGCAAGCGTGAATCCATCGTGGCAGGTGATGAAGTTTATGCTGTTGTACGGCGAGCGGCCGTCATCGCCATAGAGATCGGCGGATCCGGTCATCCGCCATCCCATCTCCCGCAGCTGGCCGTTGTCCCCTTTCCCGAACTTCCGCATGGTGTCGCGGAAACGGCCATTCCATTCCGACCAGTCCACAGGGAAGTTCCCGACCTGATAGGTGCCGAGGTCCCAGGGTTCCGCGATAAGCTTCACCCGGGCCAGCACCGGGTCCTGCGCGATAGCTTCGAAGAATGACGCGGACGACTGGAACGCTCCGGCCTCCCGTCCGAGGACGGAAGCAAGGTCGAACCGGAATCCGTCCACATGCATCTGTTCGACCCAGTAGCGAAGGCAGTCCATCACGAAGCGGATCGTTGGCGGGCTCGCGAGATTCACGCTGTTGCCGCATCCGGTATAGTTCATGTAGTACCGGTACGGTTCCTGCGCCGTGCCGGTCAGGAGATAGTAGTTCGGATTGTCGATCCCCCGGAAGCTGATAACGGGTCCAAACTCGTTCCCTTCCGCCGTATGGTTGAACACCACGTCCAGGATCACCTCGATGCCTGCCTTATGCAGATCGCGCACCAGGGTCTTGAACTCCGCGACCTGGCACCCGGGGGTTTGATTCGTGCCATAGGATGATTCGGGCGCGAAAAAGCCGATGGTATTGTACCCCCAATAGTTGGTCAGCCCCTTCTGGAGAAGGAAGTCATCCACCACGAACTCATGGATGGGCAGCAGCTCCACGGCATTCACGCCAAGCTGTTTCAGGTGGGGGATCTTCTCGATGAATCCGAGATAGGTGCCGGGATACTGTGCGCGGGAGGATGGGTGCGCGGTGAAGCCCTTCACATGCACTTCGTAAATGATCATTTGCTCGAGCGGGATATCCGGAGGAACATCGCCCTGCCAGAAAAATCGCTCATCGATGACAATGGACTTGGGGACAACGGATGCATTGTCCCGCTGATCAAGAGAGAGGTCGCGGGCAGGCGACTGCACATCGTAGGGAAGCAGGAGGTTGTCCATATTCCGGAACTTCCCGGTCACGGCCCTGGCATAGGGGTCCATCAGCAGTTTGTACTCATTGAACCGGGCTCCCATGGCTGGATCGAAGTCGCCCTGCACCTTGAATCCGTACAATTGGCCCGGCGCGATATCGTGAACAAGGACATGCCAGATGAAACGGTCGCGGTGCTCGATCCTGATGATATCCGTGGGATGGCTGTCAAGCTTGTCGAAGAGAAGAAGGTATACCTGCCGCGCGTGCTGGGAAAAGAGGGTGAAGTTCACCCCGTCGGGGGTCAGCGTTGCGCCGAGGGGATGGCATTTGCCGGGTGAGGTCTTTTTCCCGGTCCAATGAGCAAGATGGTCTGACATGGAAGTTCCTTTCATCTTCCCGTAAACTGAAGCAACGTCACGATGTCCTGCAACAGCCCCGTCTCGAGCAGGACCGCGGCCGCGGGGATCACGTTATAACGATCGTGCGGCCTTCATATCCCACAACCTGACCCGTGCGGAGCTTGCATCGTCTGCGCAGTTCCCGATTACCATCGACCGTGACGCGGCCTTCCAGGATCGCCGTCTTTGCCATGCCGCCGCTGGCGAACAACCCCGTGACCTTTAACAGGTCATTGAGCTCAATATATTCCCTGCCTTCCAGCTTGAACTCTGTCACGATCTATTTCTCCTGTTTCCCACACAAAACCCGGCATCCCTCACTCCTCACGGAGCCTGCCCTCGAATGATTCTATCGGAGGAACCCTGAACTCTTCACTTCGTGATGTTTCTAACGCTGCAGCGCGGATCGGGTAAGATACCGGAACAACATGCGGGCGGCTTTGGGGATGGGATTCTTTACCGCCCGTTCCTGCCGTGCTTGTTGAACGAGGTCCGTTAATTGCTGCCGGTCTGCATGCGGAAGTTGCATGAGGATCTCTTCAATAAGCAGGTCATTCCCGGCTATCAGTTCATCCCGCCATTTTTCTCTCTGCTGGTGCTCTTCGGTTTGTTTGCGGGATCCCTGTTCCAAGCGCTGGAGGGCGTCTTGAATGGGCGTGGGATCATGCTTCCGCATCAACGTGCCGATATACTGCATCTGTCTTTGCAGCGCGCCGTGTTTTTTTAGCGATTTGGCCAACGTGACGGCATTCAGCAATTCAACCGGCAAATGCATGTTCTTGAGCTGTTCGGACGACAGGGTAACCAGCTGTTCTCCCATTGCCTGCAAAGACAGGGCTTCTTTTTTCTTCTGCGTTTTGCTTACCTGCTCCATATACCAAACCTCATGAAAGAGAACATGATCGCCGGGCCCTTGACGCAGCCCGCGCTTAAACCATGCCAATGCTCGTTGCGAAACCGATGATGTATTCTTTTTTATTGTAACCAATGCCCGTGAATGAAGCAAGCAATAATATAGGAACGGGGAATATCAAAAATAACAGGGAAGTCCGACATTGATGAAATCGTAAAAAGTCCTGTCTCACACGAAGCCACGAAGTCACAAAGAAAAAAACCCTCCAATATTAATTATTAATGGGATTTCCTTCGTGCCTGCGCATATCCTCAACTGCTTTAATCGGGGATTCCTCCGCGTCTCTGCGGTGGATTATGTTTTCTTGCGGTAACGAGAACAGAATAGATCCCGGGAAGTGTACTTATCGCCGGATGACCAGCAGTGTTCGCCGCTCCCCGTTCTCTGCCGCGAGCTTCACCTGGGTCCCGCAACCCACCCCGTACACCAGCTCGATCGTCTCGACAAAGCCGGGGCTCAGACTGCGCGAACCCGGCGCTTTCCGGGCATTGCATTTGAACTGGAATGCATCGTTGATTATGGCAAGGACCTCGTCGCCGTCCGAGAAGTGCATGGGCCAGAGGAGGCAGACCTTCGGCTTCACCTGTTCCAGGGGCAGGCCGAGCGTCATTGCGACGGTGTGCAGGGAGCAGTGGGTTTGGTGATGGGAGCGGTAGGCGAAGAGGCAGAGCCCGTCCTCGGTCGTGTCGATGGAAAAAAGTCCGGGTTCCTCTTCTTCGAACACGTTGTCGTATCCGCCGACAGTCAGGAGATGGGGGCAGAGCCTGGCAGCCTCGGGCAGGACCTTGATGATCCTCTTCAGCTCCGCGGTGGTAACGCAGACCTCGTACGACGAGCAGCAGCATTGTTCGCCTTTGGCGCAGCCGTTGCAATGGTTCTCGATCGACAGGAGCGACTCGACGTTGACCTCCACGGTGCTGCGCTGATGTTGCTGCGGCGGCCGTTTCTGACGGCGATTTTTCGGGTCGTTCAATCGCATAGGCTTTAAGGAAAGAGCGGGATGGGGCTGATGAAGCCTGGACTCTGTACGCAATGATCATGCAATACCTTTGGCCGGATAACAATATCACGCCGGAGTGGAAAAGGTCAAGCCGCAAAACCCGCCATGGGGTCTCTTTTCTCTTTCGAATTCGAGAAGGTCACTATTCAAGCCCGATTCCAAATATAAATACGGCCTGGTGAAAAAAAGCCGATTCGTTCAAGTAATCCCCTGCTCTTCATGTGTATTGTTAACATACACGGACAGACGAAAGGCGGCTGTTCGTTCAGAAAGGCTGTACAGCCGTCCCGTCTGGCCGGGATTAGTGTGAGGGATCGGCATAAGCCCGAAACCATAAGGAGGTGACCCATGAACACTGGCATGAACGTTATCAGTAAAGTAATTGATCAAACCGAACTGCGGGTCCATCAGTTTTTTATTATCATAGTGTTTCTGACCGCATATGTTCTGGATCAATGGGAACTGGTCGCGTTGCAAAGCGTGATCTTTTGCCTCACGTTCCTGAACCCGGGCTTCAGCCCCTACATCGCCCTGTACCGCCACGTCCTTCAGCCGACCGGACTTTTTCGTCCGGATCTCCGGCCGGACAATTGGGCGGCACACCGTTTCGCCAGCATGATCGGTCTTCTCGTGTCGGCGTCGGCCGCGTATCTCCTGGCAACAGGCTCTGCGTCCATCGGCTGGGGTTTGGTGTGGTTGATAATCGTTCTGGCCGGCATTGCCTTTTCCGGCTGGTGCGCCGGGTGTTATACGTATTACCTGCTCAATCGGCTTGGCCTGAAAGGGTTTTTTAGCCATGCGCCGATAGGCGGGGCATTCCCCGGAGCCCGGCCGCCAAAAGCAAATAGTTAGGCTGGAAAGCCTGCAAGCTGACAAGCCTGCAAACCTGAAAGCTGGCTTGCGTTAAGCAAGTTTGCTCAGAAAACCGACGATGGCTGAAAACATAAGGATCAGCGTCACGATGAACGCGGTGATGGTAAAGACGATCTTTATAAAGTTGCTATCGCTCGGATTCGGTTTCTTCCATACGATCCGTGCGGCCACGATCGCCCCGATGAGTGACAGGATCCCTGCTATCACCATACTGACACCCGGACTGAGGATGTCGTATGCAACGGCGATGCGGGGAACCAGAAGGAAAATAGAGAATAGTATGAGTGATTGTTTGCGCATTTCACCCGTTCAAAGGGTCCGGTTGACCCGGACGGTCGTCTACAAATGAGATTTAACCCCGATCCGGGTAGTTTAGAAAAAAGTCCAGCAGTATACAGGTTGTTGAAAAACGCTCCGTTTACCCTTCGACCCTTCGGCAAGCTCAGGGCTCAAGGCGAACGGAGCGTGTATTGAATTTATTCGTATTTATCCGTTCGTGGTGAGCCTGTCGAACCACAAAAAGACTTATTCAACAGCCTGTAAAGACCTGCCCCTGAAATGCGCAGATCATGCAGCGGCCGCATTTTCATCGTCATCGACACTGCGGACAAAGGAACCACAGGATTCGCAATGATACGTCTTGGTGATTATCGTTTTCATCTTACCGGCCTTACTCGCAATTGTCCGTGGAGTGGAAGATACGACCATATTGGCGGCAGTTCTGCAGAGATGACAAAATTCGATTGGCATACTCATCCTCCTGTAAACCGATCAAAGGCTCCAATCAATAATTTTTAGATTCTTGATTTGCTTAAACTCTTTGGTATTATTGGTAACGAGGGTCACGCCAAGCGCGTGAGCGTGAGCGCCTATCAGCATGTCCATGGATCCGATGGGCTTCCCTGCTCTTTCGAGCTCTGCACGGATCGCCCCGTATTCCTGAGCCGCCTTTTCATCGAAGTCCGCGATTTCAAGAGGGAGAATGAACTCATCCAGGGCTTGCTGGTTCTTTTCAATGTGCTGGCTTTTGGACACACCATAACGAAGTTCCGCAAGGGTGATGGAAGAAATGCCGATGTCACCGATAGCATGATATTTAAAATGCTTGATCACTTTGGCGGGATTTTGCTTGATGAGATAAATGCAGATATTCGTATCCAGCAGGTACTTCATCAAAAGTCCACCCGTTTTTGCATTTTCGGCTGCTTTCTTTCAACCATAAAATCATCTGAGAACTTATCGAGACTCTGGATCAGGGTATCCCATGAGTTCTTTGTCGGGATCAGCACTACGACGTTTCCTGACTTCTTCACGAACACGTGGTCGTCCTCGAATCGGAATTCCTTGGGCAGGCGGACTGCCTGGCTTTGCCCGTTCTGGAACAGTTTTGCGGTCTTCATTGCGCACCTCCATTTAATCTATACCAATAATATAGACTAAGGAGTTTCGAATTACAAGGGTTTTCTGTTGAGATAGCAGAGGTCGAGAACGTCTAACGTTATGAACCTGACCCAAGGATGTTCATTCTACGCAGGCGAGTCATACTGCGATGCGTTCGCGGTAAAGAGAGAATGCCAAAATAATAGACCTGATAATCATATGAAGGCACCTCAGCATACCAGAGCGCATCGGCACTCTGGTATGCTTCAAGGAAAGAGTCCAATCTAACCTTGGAGGTGCTGTATGAAATTGTACACTGGATTAGATCT
>Ga0265292_1001110_pt1 | contig 26229 bp, 25 predicted proteins | sample Munlanlewell296A_FD_189080 | JGI IMG/M metagenome (GOLD analysis project Ga0265292, IMG submission 189080) | Leachate microbial communities from a municipal landfill in Southern Ontario, Canada - Leachate well 296A | ecosystem: Engineered > Solid waste > Landfill > Unclassified | place: Canada... | reverse complement strand
CCTCAAAGAATAGCCTCTGTCAGAGCCCACCAAATATAAAATAATTTGAAATATTCCCTTAAAATTACCGATAAATATAGGTAAATAAGAATAGAAAAATGCAAATAAATGGATTAATGACCAGAATAGCGAGTCAGGTCCGCGCCCGGAAATTTCAATTGTCCGTCGGCCTATCCATTGCCGCGCATCTGGTTGCCGTCAAGACCGGAAGCTCAATTACACCCCGAACAGTAAGTTTAGGACAGGAAAATCAGACAGTTTGTTTTGCCGTTCCCGATCTTTTGCCTAAAGGCGTTGCAGATAGTAACCAAGTTTGCCATTCAATTGTGAATGCTGCGGAAGCGCAAGATGACCTGGACCATCCGACTATTAAAGAAAATCACATTTCACCGGAAGAAGCGGTCGTCTATCGCAGAGGGTTAGACGAATATTTGGCCAAAGGGAAGGGGGCGCTGGAACAGTATGCCAGGGAAGGGAAAAGCGATCTTGATTTTGGTGAATTCTTTATCTCTTTTGAATATTACGCCCAGCATTTAGATCCAGCCGCTTATTTGATGCCGAAGGATAGTCGCGAAGAACTGTTAATGATGTACCAGCAAGATGTTGAAACTTTCGCGCCTATTGCCAGAGACGAGAGCTTAACCAGGGAAGAGAAATTCCTGCGGCTGGTGGCAATGGTGGAATCAAAGTCGGTTCCCGACCCCGGGGCGAACATAATTACTTCTTTGTTGGTGCCAGAGGGCGGACAGGAGTGCCATACAAGATCTCTTTATGAGCTTGCTATAGCTTATCATTTTAGTGGGGAGTTGCTGGAGCCGGGGGAAAAATTTATTGTGGGAAAATACGCCGGCCGGCACCATGACTTGGGCATTTATAATGAAAAAAAACAGACTGTCTTTTGGGTTAAGATGAATATGATTGAGGGAAGATGGCGGGCAAGTTTATACGATCCTCATATAGAAGTGCGATTGCATGTTGAGGAAGTTGAAAAACATGCAAGTGACAACGACCAAAGCGCCCAAAGCTACAATCAGTATTTAGTGGCCCAGGCCAATGAGAGAAATGATGCTCCAATTGGCGATCCGGGGAAATTTACGGGGCCGAAATCTCCACTGGACTTTTTTGATGATTTGCCCGGTGTTAGATCTAAGTTTTCTTTCCGAGGATATGAAGTGATTGCTAAGCGCGAATCGGCCGGTGACCAATTAAGGGAAAAGCGTTTGGCGCGGGCAAGGATTGAAGCCGCTTTACTGCCGGATTCAACCATGAAAGCGATTCGTGCCGTTGATGAATTAAGCCAAATTAATGATCTTGCCCCTGATGAGTTGGGCATGACTTTAAATCCGGACACAAATAAAATTAGTGTGTCTATAATGCACTCGAACCGGCTAAAGGATATTAGCCAATTGGCTGGTGTAACAGAAGAAATCGAAGAACTTAATTTGCTTGGGACGTCAGTCAGTGATCTTCGACCTTTGGCTGGATTAACGGGATTGCAAAACCTTGTTCTGGATAATACACAAGTTCGTGACCTTTGGCCATTGTCCGGACTAACTGGATTGCAAAAACTTTATCTGAATAATACACAGGTTAGTGACCTTCGACCCTTAGCTGGTTTAACGGGGTTACAAGTCCTTGATCTAAGTAATTTACAGGTCAGCGATCTTAGGCCTCTGGCTGGATTAACGGGGATGCAATACCTTTATTTGCTTAATACACAGGTTAGTGACCTTCGGCCTTTAGCTGGTTTAACTGGATTGCAAGACCTTGATTTGAGAAATACAAAGACACAGGTTAGTGATCTTCAATCTCTGGTCGGTTTAACTGGGCTGAAACTTATTGGGCTGAATGATATGGGAGTATATGATCTTCTTCCCTTGACCGGTTTAACTGCGTTTCCATATAATGGACGATTTGCACGCAAGTAGGTAATCTTAGCTCAATTCCACAAGGAATAATAAGTAGGGAAGAATAGAAAAATGCAAATAAATGGATTAATGACCAGAATAGCGAGTCAGGTCCGCGCCCGGAAATTTCAATTGTCCGTCGGCCTATCCATTGCCGCGCATCTGGTTGCCGTCAAGACCGGAAGCTCAATTACACCCCGAACAGTAAGTTTAGGACAGGAAAATCAGACAGTTTGTTTTGCCGTTCCCGATCTTTTGCCTAAAGGCGTTGCAGCTAGTAGCCAAGTTTGCCACTCAATTGTGAATGCCGGCGAAGAAGCTCAAGAAGACCTGGACCATCCGACTGTCAAGGATAATCCCCTTTCTCCTGCGGAAAGAGAAGCGTACAGGATCAAACGTGATGAATTCCTTAAGCAGGGAGAGAAATATCTGGATGAATTCAAGAAAACCGGTAAAACCAGCATCGATTTCGGCGCATTCCTTATTCCTTTCGAATATTACGCCCAGCGGGCGGAAGAAAAAGTTTATTTAATGCCCAATGAAAGCTTGCCGGATTTGATGCAGATCGTCAAAAATGACCTACAAGCTTTTAAGGGGACATCTGAGGATCCCCGTCTTAGCCGAGAAGAAAAGCTATTAAGTCTAATGCGAATCGTCACCTCAAAATCCACTCCGGATCCGGGAGCGGGCGTTTTACCCTCTATGCTCGTTCCGGACGGCGGGCAGGAATGCACACTTAGAACAAAATATGAATTAATTTTAGCCGACCCTTCCGCTCAGAAGTTGCTCGGGCCAAGCGAAGAGTTTGTAATATTAAAATATGCCGGCCGCCATTTCGACCTTGGCATATTTAACCGGAAAGAACAATCCTTGATACATTTGGATATAAACCAGAACATTGTGACCGCTCCGCAGAAACAATGGAAATGTAATCTATATCATCCTTTGACGTTTGTGCAAATGGGGGTTGACCAGTATCAAGGTCAAACTCCAGAGGAATTTGAAACTGCTTATAGACCATACCTAATAGCCGAGGCGAACCTAGATGCTCCAAAGCAAACAGGCGCAGTAGAGGGGCCGACTTCACCTCTAAATTTCAATTCGAAAATAAGCTCTGGCCGGGCAGGAGCGTATGATGGTCCGGATATTATAATGAGGCGTGCTCCAGCCGACGAACAGCTAAGGGAAAAGCGTTTGGCGCGGGCCGGGAAAATTACTCCGCTTGATGTCACTTTATTGCCCGATGCAACCATGAAAGCGATCGCGGTCGCCAATGAGATTGCGCGAAGTAGCGATTTTAGCACTCATGAACCTCATGAAATGGTCGTCAGTCTGATCCCAAGCACAAACAAGATTGTTGTGTCAATATTTTCTCCCCGATTCAATGATATTAGCCCATTTACTAGAGTCGCTGAAGGGATAGAAGCATTTGAATTGCTGGGGACATCAGTCAGCGATCTTCGTCCTCTGGCCGGATTTACCGGGTTGAGACATCTTAGCTTGTCTTATTCGAGACTGGTAAGTGATCTTCGCCCTCTGGCCGGATTAACTGGATTGCAAAGGCTTCATTTAGGCGACACTCAAGTAAGTGATCTTCGACCTTTAGCCGGTTTAAGTGGGTTGCAAAGGCTTGATTTGAGTAATACGCCGGTAAGTGACCTGCGACCTTTGTCCGGATTAACTGGATTGCAAGAACTTTATCTGAGTAATACAAAGGTAAGTGACCTTCGACCATTGTCTGGATTAACTGGATTGCAAAAACTTTATCTGACTAATACAAAGGTAAGTGACCTTCGACCATTGTCTGGATTAACTGGATTGCAACAGCTAACTCTGATTGGGTTTTCAAGTAGCGATCTTCGTCCCTTAGCTGGGTTAACAGGATTACGAAACCTTTGGCTGGGAAATATGTCAGTCAGTGATCTTCGACCATTGTCCGGTTTGACGGGGTTACAAGTCCTGATGATGTCAGATATGTCAGTCGGTGATCTTCAACCCTTGTCCGGTTTAACGGGGTTACGAATCCTGAAGCTGGCTAAAATTCAAAGTAGTAATCTTAATCTTCGACCATTGTCTGGTTTAACAGGGTTACAAAGCCTTGTGCTGCAAGAGATGCCAGATATTGATCTTAGCTCAATTCCAAAAGAAATAATAATGAAGATCCCATAGTAATTTGGTTTTGGTCCCGACAACGAGCTTGCCAGCTCCTATTGTGCTAAAATGACCATCAGGTCATGGCTGAAAAAGAACTTCAAACCCCCGTTCAATTCGTTAAAGGGGTCGGGCCGAAACTGGCCAATGTTTTTGCCCGGCTTGGCGTGCGCACGGTCGAAGATCTCCTCTATTATGTCCCGCGGGAATGGGAGGACCGGACCTCTCTTCCACCGATTGTCCGCCTGCGCCAGGCCGACCTGGCGGTGGTCCGGGGGGAGATCAGCCGGGTCGAGCACCAGCAGACGCGAGGCCGCTTTTCTATCCTCAAGGTCTACTTAACTGATAAGACCGCGACCATTCAGGCGGTCTTCTTTAACCAGCCTTTCCTCCAGCGGATCTTCCGCCGGGGGATGACATTGATCGTCTCCGGCCGGGTCGAATTCTCTAAATATGACGGTCTCCTCCAACTGCTGACTCGTGACTATGAAATCGACACCGGAGAAGTCTTGAAAATAGTGCCGAAATACTCTTTGACCGAAGGGCTATACCCGAAGAAACTTCGCTCGGTTATCAAGACGGTCATGGAGAAATATCTGTCGGAGGTCCGGGACGAACGGGCGCGCGTTGCCATCAAGACGCTCCACCAGCCGGAAAAGATCACCGAGATCGAGCCGGCGCGCGCTTACCTCGCCTACAGCGAACTCTTCATCTTCCAGCTCGGACTGCTCCTCCACCGCCAACAGCTCAAGACGGAGCTGCGGGGGAGGGTCTTCAAGATCGAAGAAACCGCGGTCGCGGAGTTTTGTCAGCAGCTCCCCTTTAAACTGACCGGGGCGCAAGAGCGGGTCCTGGCCGACATTTATAACGACCTGAAAGAGGGCCGGCCGATGAACCGGCTCCTGCAGGGCGATGTCGGCTCGGGGAAAACGGTCATCGCGGCGCTGGCCGCCTTTATCGCCGTCCGGAACGGCTGTCAGGCGGCGATCCTGGCGCCGACCGAGATCTTGGCCAACCAGCATTATGCCAAACTGACCGAGCTTTTCGCTCCGTTCAAGCTGAAGATCGAATTACTGACCGGAGCTACGGTGACAGACGAACTGCGGGCGGCCATCCCGGAACAGGATATCATTATCGGTACCCACGCCTTGATCGAGACGAAAATAAAGTTCCGCGATCTAGGTCTGGTGGTGATCGACGAGCAACATCGTTTTGGCGTCCACCAGCGGTCCGCCTTGACCCGCAAAGGGGTGGCGCCGCATCTTCTGGTCATGACCGCGACCCCGATCCCAAGGTCCCTCGCCCTGACCCTCTATGGCGACCTTGACCGGTCGGTCATCGACGAATTACCACCCGGCCGTGTCCCGATCCGGAGCTATTATGTCCCGGAAGGGAAGCGGGCTGGAGCGAACGATTTTATCCGTGAGAAACTGCGGGCCGGCCGCCAGGCTTACGTCGTCTGCCCGCTGGTCGAGGAATCAGATGAACTCGACCTGAAAGCGGCGTCCGATGAAGCCGATCGCCTGCAAAAAGATATCTTTCCCGAGTTCCGGGTTGGCCTGTTGCACGGCCGGATGAAGAGCGAGGATAAGGCGAAGGTGATGAAAAAATTTCTGGAAGGGAAGATCCAACTCCTGGTTTCCACGACCGTCATTGAAGTTGGGATCGATGTCGCCAATGCCACCCTGATGGTGATCGAGCATGCCGAGCGCTTTGGGCTTTCCCAGCTCCACCAACTGCGCGGCCGGATCGGCCGGGGAAGCGAAGAGTCGTATTGCTTCCTGGTCGGCAACCCGAAAACGGTCGAGGCCCGGGCCCGGCTCAAGGCGATGATCGAGACGACCGACGGCTTTGCCATCGCCGAAGCCGACCTCCGTTTGCGCGGGCCGGGGGAGATGTTTGGGGCGCGCCAGTCAGGTTTGCCAAACTTTCGGGTGGCTGATATAATACGTGACGAACAGCTTTTGACGCAGGCCAGAGCGGCCGCGCTCGAGTTGATCGAAGAGGACCCAAAAAGTGCGCGTGATCGCTGGGAAAGCCAAAGGTATTTGTTTGAAAACGCCCAAAAAAGGTTGGGGGATCCGGCCCTTAACTGACCAGGCGCGGGGGGCGTTGTTCAATATCCTGGCGGTTAAGAATGCCGAGGCCAGTTTCCTGGACGTTTTTGCCGGGACCGGCGCGGTCGGGATCGAGGCGTTGTCGCGCGGGGCGCAAACCGCTATTTTTGTCGAACTGGGCCGGCCGGCGGCCGACCTGATCCGGCAAAACTTGGCGTTGGCCGGTTGTGCCGGCCAGGCGGAAATATTCAACATGGACGCGGTCCGGGCGATCAGTTTTCTGGGCGGCAAGGGCGCGCAATTCGATATCATCTTCCTGGGCGCTCCCTACGACAACCCGGTCCTGGAAAAGGTGATGGCGCAGGTCGCCGCCGGCAATTTGCTTAAGCCGGACGGGGTGATGGTCGCCGAGCACCGGCGGCAGCACCAGTTGGCGGAGACGGTCGGTAATTTGGTCAGGATGAGGGACGCTCGTTACGGCGAAACGGTCCTCTCGTTCTATAAGGGGCAAGGATGAAAGTAGCGGTCTATCCCGGCAGTTTCGATCCGATCACCAGCGGTCATCTCGACATTATCGAGCGGGCGGCCAAGCTTTTTGACCGGGTGGTGGTGGCGGTCATCCATAATCCGGACAAGCGGCCCCGGTTCACTTTTAGCCAGCGGATGGAGATGATCCGGCAGTCGGTCCCGCACTGCCGCAACGTGTCGGTCGACAGTTTCGACGGCTTGCTGGTCGATTATGTCCGCCAGCAAAAAGGTTGCGCGGTCGTGCGCGGCCTGCGCGCCGTCTCCGATTTCGATTACGAATTCCAGATGGCCCTGACCAACCGGCGGATGGCGCCGGGGATCGAGACCGTCTTCCTGATGACCGATTACCGTTATTCCTATCTAAGTTCCAGTTTTGTCAAGCAGATCGCGCGCCATGGAGGGGATGTCACCGGCCTGGTCCCGGCCGCGGTGGCCAAACGCCTGATGAAGGATAAAAAAGGAGTTAGGTAATATGGAAATCCTCGGCTTAATTGATACGCTCGAATCGATGATCCTCGACAGTACTCGGGTCCCTTTTACCAAGAAATTACTGGTGGACGAGGAGAAGGTACTCAAATTGATCGACAAGATCCGGATAGTGGTGCAGGGGGGCGGCGGCGTCGTCCGAACGGCGATCGGCGGCAAGGGTGAAGGGCCGGCCCACCACGACGCTGAACCAAAAGCCGAACCGACCGAGAGCGACCGCCGGACGCAAAGCGAGTCTAAAGCGGTTGAAGTGATCGAACAGGCGTACCAGATGGCCAAAGAGATCCGTGAGGGAGCCGATAAGTATGCCGATGAGGTCCTGGCCAACCTCGAATCGACCTCGACCCGGGTCTTGCGTACCGTTAAAGCGGGGCGCGACCGGCTCTCCAAAACTACCCAGGCAGGCAAGCAACAGTAAATGAAACGCGCGGACAAACGGACGCCGAACCAGTTGCGGAAAACCCGCCTCACCCGCGATTACCTCAAATATCCCGCCGGCTCGGTCCTGATCGAGATGGGGGAGACCAAGGTGATCTGCACCGCCTCGATCCAGGAAAAAGTCCCCGATCACAAACGGGGTTCCGGTTCCGGCTGGGTCACGGCCGAATACGCCATGCTTCCCGGCGCGACCTCGACCCGCTCCAACCGCGAGAACTTCAAGCCGAAAGGGCGGACCCAGGAGATCCAGCGGCTGATCGGCCGCGCTCTCCGGGCGGTCATCGATGCCAAAAAACTGGGGGAGCGGACGATCTTGATCGATGCCGATGTCATTCAGGCTGACGGGGGGACCCGCACAGCGGCGATCACCGGTTGTTTCGTCGCCTTGCACGACGCGGTCAGCTTTCTGCTGAAGAACGGTAAGATCAGCGAGAGCCCGATCAAGCAGTTCGTCGCCGCGGTCAGTGTCGGCGTCGTTGACGGGACACCCTTGCTGGACCTCCCTTACGAAGAAGATTTCCGCGCCGAGGTCGACATGAACGTGGTGATGACCGAGAACGGTCAATTGGTCGAGGTGCAGGGGACGGCGGAGAGCGAGCCGTTCTCCAAGAAAACCCTTAACCAGCTGGTCGACCTGGCTGAAAAGGGGATCGCCCAGCTGATCACAATGCAAAAGAAGGTGTTGGCAGTCAAATGAAAGGCATTATATTAGCTGGCGGGACGGGGTCAAGGCTTTATCCGTTGACCAAGGTGACGAATAAGCATCTTCTGCCGGTCGGCCGTCTGCCCATGATCTATCATCCGATCAAGAAGCTGATCGAGGCGGGGATAGAGGAGATATTGATCGTCACCGGTGTCGAACACATGGGTGATATCGTTAACCTGTTGGGGAGCGGCAAGGAATTCAAGTGCCGTTTCACCTATAAAGTGCAGGATGAGGCGGGGGGGATCGCCCAGGCGCTCGGTCTGGCCGAGAACTTTACGGGTGACGATAAGATAGTTGTCATTCTGGGGGACAATATCTTCCAGGACTCTCTCCAGCCGTTCGTCAAGAAATTCGTCACCCAAAAAGAGGGGGCCCAGATCCTGGTCAAAGAAGTGGCCGATCCGCGCCGTTTCGGGGTGGTCGAGATGAAAGAAGGGAAGGTCCTCGGAATCGAAGAGAAACCGACCAAGCCCAAGAGTAATTTTGCCGTGACCGGCATCTATTTTTACGATAACCAGGTCTTTAACGTCATCCGGAAGCTGAAACCGTCCGGTCGCGGCGAGCTCGAGATCACCGATGTTAACAATGCCTACCTCCGGCAGGGGAACCTGACCTACGATACCTTGCGCGGCTGGTGGAGCGATGCCGGGACCTTTGAATCGCTGGAGCGGGTGACGATGATGATCGAAGGGAAGGCTAAGTGACGAAATATCTGGTGACCGGCGGCGCCGGTTTTATCGGCAGCAACTTTATCCGTTACCTCCTGAACACCCGGCCGGAGGCGGAGGTCATTAATTTTGACAAGCTGACCTACGCCGGCAATCTGGAAAACCTGGCTGACGTGGCCAATGACCACCGTTACTCCTTCGTTAAAGGTGATATTTGCGACGGGAAGGTGGTTGAAGAGACGGTCGCCCGTCTCGGCTGTGACGGGGTGGTCGTCAACTTCGCGGCGGAGACCCACGTTGACCGCTCGATCGTCTCGGCCGGCTCGTTCGTTAAGACCGACGTTTACGGCACTTATACCTTGCTGGAAGCGGTCAAAAAGTTCAAGGTCGCCCGCTACCTCCATATCTCGACCGATGAGGTCTACGGGAGTACCGAACACGGTTCCTTCACGGAAGAGTCGACCCTCCAGCCTAATTCCCCTTATGCCGCCTCCAAAGCCGGAGGAGATCTGATCGTCCGCTCATATTTCAAGACTTATGGTCTGCCGGTCGTGGTCACCCGTTCCTCGAACAATTACGGCCCGTACCAGTATCCGGAAAAAGTGATGCCGCTTTTTATCACCAATGCGCTGGAGGGGAAAAAGCTCCCCCTCTATGGAGATGGGAAGAACGTCCGCGATTGGTTATACGTGGTCGATAACTGCGAGGCGATCGACCTGGTCCTGCAAAAAGGGAAAGAAGGCGAAGTCTATAATATCGGCGGCGGGAACGAACACCAGAATATAGAAGTGACGAAACTGATCCTGAAAGCACTCGGTTTGCCGGAGAGCACGATCGAATACGTCAAGGACCGGCCGGGCCACGACCGGCGCTACTCGGTCGATTGCAGTAAGGTCAAGAAACTCGGCTGGCACCCGCGCACCGGCTTCGCGGATGGTTTAACCCGGACGGTCAATTGGTATAAAGACAATCAAAGCTGGTGGCAGAAGATCAAGACCAAACAGAAAGAATTCCTCGAGTTCCAGCAACAGTGGTATTCTAAGTAGTCTACTGCGCTTGGACCGCGGTGATCGCCGTGATGTTGACGATATCGTCGACGCTGCAACCCCGCGAGAGGTCGTTGACCGCCCTAGCTTCCCCCTGTAACAGCGGCCCGAAAGCCTGCGCCTTGGCCAAACGCTCGGTCAGTTTATAACCGATATTGCCGGCGTCGAGGTCGGGGAAGATCAGGATGTTGGCCCGGCCGGCGACCAGGCTCCCCGGGGCCTTCCGCTCGCCGATCGAGGGGATAATGGCGGCATCGAGCTGGAGTTCCCCGTCTAATATCAGATCCGGCCGTTTTTGTTTGGCCAGCCTGGTGGCGGTGACGACTTTATCGACATCGGGATGGACGGCCGAGGTCTTGGTCGAGAAAGAGAGCATGGCGATCCGCGGCTGGATCCCCATAAGTTTAATGAATGATTCCGAGGTTTGGATAGCGATGTCGGCCAGCTGTTCGGCGCTGGGGTTGGGGACAACGCCGCAATCGGCGTAGAACAACACGCCATCCTCACCATAGGTCTTATCCGGCAGGACCATGACAAAGAAGCTGGAGATGATCGATTGGCCCGCGGCCCGGCCAACGCAGTCAATCGTCGCCCGGAGGGTGTCGGCGGTATAGTGGGTCGCTCCGGTGACCATCCCGTCCGCTTCCCCGGCGTCGACCAGCATGGCGCCAAAGTAGGGGTAGTCGCGGGTCAAATGCTGTCTGGCCTGCTCGATCGTCATCCCTTTACTGGCCCGCTTATCCTTTAAAACCTGGATATATTTATCGAGCTTCTGATGTTTCAGCGGGTCGATGATGGTCGTCTGGGAGAGGTCAACGTCTCCGGCGCCGGCGACATCCTTCATTTTTGCCTCTTCACCGATCAGGATGATCCGGGCGAGCTTGCTCCGGCTGATCAGTTCGGCCGCTTTGAGAACGCGGGCATCTTCGGTCTCGGGGAGGACGATCGTCTTGTTAAGTTTCTTGGCCTTGTTCCAGATGTCGTTGATGAAATCCATGACGAGTCTATTCTACCACAAGCTCATATTTCCGGCTACCGAGGCCGAGCGACTCCCCGTAATTGAGCTGCACCTGCCAGTCAACGTCGGGATAGAGCGAGTGAAAGATGTCCCGGCCGGCGGCTTGATTGACCAGATCGATCGAGGCCTGGTCGATCGCGACCGGATCGAACGAGGCTAGAATGCCGACGTCGGGGACGATCGGCGCGGAGTTGAGCGGGTAACAATCGCAATTCTCCGAAACATCGGTGACAAAAGTGAGATAGGCGGTCTTTCCTTTGAACTGCTCTAATATCCCGGCGGCATATTCGGCCATTCTCTCCTGGACCGACTCGGGCGAACCGAACCAGCACGCTTCGATCGTCTGGTTCTTGCGGCAACTCTTGATCTCGGGGCAGTTGGGACAATCCTGGTGCATTTTTAGCTTGCCTAATTTGCTGCCTAACCCCATGCCGGCGTTTTTCAAAGCGCCGCCAAAGCCAGTTGCTTCATGTCCCTTGAAATGGGTCAGGACGACCAGGCTTTTAGCCGTAAAAACTTTTGGCGCGACATAAAGTTTCTTGAAGTGTTTAAAATTGACCGTCAGCTCCCGGCCGCGGTAATCGCCCGGTTCATCGGCGATCACCACTTCCGCGCCGGTCTTCTCCAGCGTATAACCATGCTCGCGGGCCGTTTCCAGATGGCTGGCATTGTCGTTCCTGCGGCCATGGTAGAGGGTGTTGGCGTCGGTGAAGAAAGGCCTCCCACCGAGCTGTTTGATCCGGGCGACGACTGTTTTGACCCGCTCCGGCTTAATGAACGCTTTATTTCCCGGTTCACCGAAGTGGATTTTCAGGGCGACGAGGTCGCCGGGGGTGATCACGGTGCCTAAACCGGCGCGGTCAAACAATTCCGCGGCTTTATCCGGCGACTTGGTGAAAAAGACCTGGCTCATTGGTCTTTAGCTAGTTCTGCGACCTTCTTATGGAAATCCAGGGCGTTCTTTACTTCTTGAATATCCTGCCAGGTCAGCCATTTCGGTTTCCCTTTTTCCTTGGAGGGGTTACGCAGGAGATAGGCGGGATGAAAGAGGGGCATAACCGAGATGTCGGACCCCGGGAGCTTGAGCCACTGGCCGCGGAGCTTGGTCATCGGTTCGTCGGACTTGAGGATCGCCTTGACCGCCGGAGCGCCGGCCAGGAGGATGATCTTTGGTTTGACGAGCCTGATCTGCGCCTGGAGGTAGGGGGAGCAGGCGGCCTGTTCTGTCGCCAGCGGCGCCCGGTTATCCGGCGGGCGGCATTTGACGGTGTTGGCGATATAGATGTTATCGGGGCGCTTGATCCCGACCGAAGCGAGGATCTGGGTCAGCAGTTGTCCGGACCGGCCGACAAAAGGCAAACCTTGTTCATCCTCATCCGCCCCGGGGGCTTCCCCGATCAGCATCAGGTCGCAAGGGACGGGGCCGTTGCCAAAAACGACGTTGGTCCGGCCTTTGGCCAGCGGACATTTGGTGCATTTTTCGGCCAGGGCTTTTACTTCCGCGTAGGGGAGATTTGATAACTCGGTTTCATTTGAAAAGAGATCCATGCAAGAATTCTATCATTTTTGTTAAAAGGAAACAAAAAAATATAGGTTAGTAAGGGATCCTGATGTTAAATGGGAGATTGGAGGGAGTCTTAACAACTAATGAATTGACGGCAAAATACAGGATCGGCGGGAAAAATTCGCTTCGATAGAAGAGACTTGTATGGTAAGGATGCATAGCATCTCTGACTTGCTGGGAATCAAGGCCGATCGGCCGATTGATGTAGACTTCCTGATAATTCCTTGGCCGGTCACCGGCCAGATTGATGCACCATTGGTACATGAAATTGATCTGGGCGTGGGCGCAGGCCAGGGCGATCAGTCCTTTAAAGGCGTCCTGCGGACCGATCGGATGGATCGGCTGCATAACGTTAAAACAGAGCTTGGTCAAGTCATTTTCAATTTCCAGTGAATTAAAACCGGTTTTTAAAGTGAATTGCATACCGCCGGGGAGCGTTTTTAGCGGATCGGGATAGTCGGCCAGAATCTGGTTGAACCTCTGGAATTCATCATAGGAATGAATCGAAGCGGCCAGGCCGGCGGTGGTGAAGATATGGTCATACTTTTTCTGGGCCGCCAGCGCCATGACGATCACCCTTTTGGCCTGCTCGGTCGGTGTGTCGCCGCTGGGGTTAAATTTCAAGGCCTTGGTCTGGCGGCGGCGTATCAGGTCCTGCGCGCGGCGATTGGCCAAGCGCAGGTCCGCTTCCGAATATTGTTCTAATCTTGGCAAGTAAAACACGACTCTGTTTGACATGGCAACTCCCGGGTAATCGTCGAAGAAAACAGGCAGGTAATTTCAGGCTATTTTTTTTGCCAGGCCGGGATCTCTGGCGGGAGGAAATCTGCCTTAGGGGTGGCAAAACGCGCCGGATGGTATTTGCTGCTCAACCAGACCAGGGCGGTCCGGAACGCCGCGACGAGATCGGACGGCTTGACGTTCCGGCTGTCCGTCCGGTAAGCGATCAGGACCGCTTCGGCCCAGTTCAGCCCGCGTTCTTCAAGTTCTTTGGCGTCGCGGGGATGGGGGAGGTCGGCTTCCCCCGATTGGTGGATCGCGTGGTCGTATTTTTTGGCTTCGGCGCTGACCTCTTCGGGGGACATTTGACGGAATTGTTCGATCGCCGTTTCCAACTCTGTTTTTGCCGGCAAGGGATGGGGAGCAAGGATTATCGCTCTAAGAAGGTCGCGCCATTGTTCGTCTAATTTTTGAATAGCGATATTGCCATTGATAACGTCGATCGATCCCCGCTCAAGCCTGACAGTGACCTGGTTTGGTTGAAAAGGAGCCGCGGCGATAGTGATCACACTTCCGCCGGAGAGTATCTCTCCCGCCCGGAGGACGAGATAGACTTTCTCGAAACGTGGGATGATCGCCGCTTGGTAAAGCTCATATTTGGCCGGGTCGCCGATCATTTGCAAAGCGGAGAGATTCGCATTTAAAAATTGTCCCAGGTCGAGCTCGCCGTTCGGGGCCAGTGCCAGGAAATTCTCGACCAGCCGGTCACTGCCGACCAGGCCGGCCGAAACGGCAAAAGCGGTTTCTTGAACATATTCATTTACGACCGCTCTGGCTTGCCGGACGATCTCATCCCGGCCGAGGCTATCAACCCTGTTCATTGCCGGAGAGAGAAGTTTCATGAGCGGTCCATTCTTCATTATGCCGTCAAAAATATCGAGCATTGCTTTGCCGGTCGAAGTCGCCCGCTCAAAAAAACGCGCGGCCAGCCGGTTCAGCAGCAGTCTCTCGGTCATTTCATGACGACCGACCGGGGCCTCAAATTGACCGGTGCCGTGAATAGTTGAATTAATGACCCTTGGTATCCTCATATTTTCCCTCTGGTTATATATCGTAAAAAATCAGCAAAAATTTCAACTAGTGGATATTCAGTTTGTACCGGGTCGCCCGGCTTTCCCCTTCTTTCATGACCAGGCCGCTTTTGATCAGGGGGGTCAAGATCTGGTTGACCCGGGCCCTGGTTACGTTAAGCTGGTCCTTGAATTCGGCGACCCGCAGGGCGGGATTGTCCCGCAGGATCCGCAGCACCTCTTCCTGTTTGGGCGACAAATTGACCGGGTAAGAAGCCGTGACTTGCAGGCCCTCGATCCGCGCTTTGACGTTTTTCAAGGTTTTGACCACGCCTTCGGCGACATATTCGATCCAATGGGTCAGGTTGCCGTCCAGGGCGCGGGCCTGCTGGAGTTTTTGATAGTAGCGCTGCCGGTTGCCGGCAAAGTATTCATCGAGGCTGAAAATATGGTGCAGGTCGTAGTCCCGTTGATAGAGGATCAGCGTCCCCAGCGCCCGGGCCAGGCGGCCGTTACCGTCCGAGAAGGGGTGGATGGAGACGAAACGGTGATGGAAGAGGGCGCAGACCAGGATGCTGTGTAATTGCCTTGTCTCGTGATTGTTCAGCCAGTCCAGCAATTCTTCAACCGCTTGGGGAGTTTCTTTGGGCGAAGTCGGCGAGAAAACCTTGATCTTGTTCTCGTCGACCACCCAGTTCTGTTTTTCTTTATAGCGGCCGGACTTTGAGCTGTCGAGCAGTCCCCGGGTGATGATCTTGTGAAGCTGTAAAACGGCGTTCTCATCAAGTTTATTATCCGCTCCGGTTTCGATCCAGCGCATGGCTTTGAGATAATTGGCGACTTCCTGCTCCTGCGTTTGCGCCGCGCCGATCGGCTCGCCGCGCTCGACGGCGCGGACCTGGGCCAGGGTCAGGACGTTACCTTCGATCGAGGTCGAGAAATGCGCGGTCTTGGCGCGCGCCTCTTTTTGCAGTACCGGCAGCCAGGCCACTTGCAGAGGCGCCAGCTCGATCCAGGCGCGCAGGGCGCTGGTCTCGTCGATCAGGTTCAGCATATATGGTGTGATTTTATACATCGGATCGAACATAAGACACTAGTATAGCAAAGCGTCAAGTAAGCGTCAAGGGGTGCGTCAAGCCGGATCAAGAACACGGAAAATACTGGTAATATTAAGTGAAATTACCGGATCTTTGAGACGAAATTGATCCGGAGGGATGATTATGAATATCAGAAAAATTAGTTCGGTTGTGACACTGGTCCTGACCGGTTCGCTGGCCGGTTGCCAGGCGAAGAGCCCGGTTCTTCGTCAAACGCCGACCGCACCGGTTGCTCCGGCTAAAGAGACGGTTTGGCCGCCTAATTATGCGTTGTTTCAAAGGAGCGTCACTCACGCTTGGACCGGAGCCAGGAGCTATGGTTGTTTCGGTATAGCGGAACAGGTCGAGATCGATTATCGCGGCAACGAAGCCCAGCTAACCACGGTCCTGCATCAGTCCCTGATCAAAGCCCGACAAGATTATATTAACAAATGTTTATCACCCGGCATCGAGATGGACAAAATAAAACCCGAAGACGCCGTCTATGAGAGGGTCGACAAAAACAGCGGGCAGATGCTTTACGGGGCCGTGATCGGGCCGACCGCGCAGGTCATCGACAGCACGGTGATGGTCTACTGGTGCGGCAAAACTATTTACATCACGGTGATCGCCTCCGATGCCGAGAAAGTAATCCGGGACCCGGAGAAGGTGAATTACGGCACGATCAGCTGTAACGTGTTGTCTCCCACCGTGCCGCTGATCGATTTCCGGCGCTAAAAAAATGAGCGCTATTCGTCGGCTGCTGGGTGCCATCGGGGCCGATATTAACCGAACTCGGCAAGATCGATCCCGAGCTGGCAAAAGAAATAGCTAAGTTTTTGCAAGCAAAGGGCGAGTAAGTCCCCGGCGCACTACGAAACGCGCCTCTCATCCGCAGTCCGCGTTCCGCTCCTCAAGTTGACACCAAAATCGGCCAAACTGCCTGAAATTTTCTTCCGCTCTCTCCGATAATAAATCATGCTTGTATTGGGCCTTAAAGCAAAAATCGCATATCTCGATCTGACCAGCAAGGCGAGAATACAAAGGCCCCACGTGTCGGGCTATGTCAGCGGTGATTCACCCGCTACTGACCTGCTTGCGGTTGTTGACAACGCCGGCAAGGTTGCGGGCTGCGTTAACCGCAGCGACGCCCATGCCAACGGCATCCGCCATGCGACCGTCCATTTGCTGCTCTTTAACTCTCGGGGCAACCTGCTTGTCCAAATGAGAAGCCCGAAAAAAGACGGATCGCCGGGCAAATTGAGCCAGTCTGTTGGCGGGCATGTTCCTTTTGGTCTTGCGCCGACAAAAGTGTTGGAGAAAGAAGCTTTTGAAGAATTGGGCGTTAGGACAGAATGCCTCAAATTAGTAATAACCCATCCAACCTATCTCTATAGCTCGAACGGCGGAAAGAACCAAGAACTTGTGTCTCTCTTTACCGGTAACTATGACGGCCCGGTCTATCCGAACTATACAGAAGTCGCCTGGGCCGCCTTCTTCGGCCTTGCCGGGCTTAATGCCTTATACAAATCGGAACCGGCCAAGTTTGCTCCAAGTTTTATTGAAGACCTGCGGCACATGGAGTTGTTGACAGCCTAAGGGCCCAGCTTCTACGAAACGTGCCTCCCATCCGCATGCCGCATAACGCTCCCTAAGTTGACACCAAAAGATGGGGGTGGGAGAATACATCTATAATTGATGAATATATTAATAACCAAATCGTTTATTAAGGGGTGATAGTAATGAATGCAGACAAAATTAGAAAGCTTAGAACGGTAATTAATGAATGCCTAAGAGTTCAACAAAATAGCGATCACCAAATTCCATACATAGACAGTGGTAATACGCTAGATGATGTAATGGCGCGACAGAATCATGTTATTTTTGGCAGACGTGGGTGCGGCAAAACCCTTCTATTAAATGAGTCAGCTAAGCGCCTATTGAAAATTCCAAGCATCAAAACTATATACTTAAATTGTGAAGATTTTAAGAAGCATTCATTCCCTAATGTTTTGATAGAAATATTGGACAGTTTATTTGGGACGCTTGAGCAGAACCTTTCAGGATGGTTTGGCAGGAAAAAGAGATCGCGCGAACTTATTACTGGTATTCGAAAACAACTTTATGAATTAAAAAGGAAGCAGGACGAAAGAGAGTCTGATGTGCGCGAGAAAGAAGCTACCAAAACGCAGGTCAACCAAAAGATTCAGGCTGGGATAGGGGCCCAAGTAGGTATGAGTAAATTAGGTTTTGAGGCATTAGATGATTCCTTGTCTGATACAACCCAAGAAAAAGAACTGCATTACAAAATAAATGAAAATAAGATGCATGAATTAAACAATTGGTTGCCAGAACTTAAGCGCCAAATAAAAGAGTTTTTCAAGCTGTCAAAATCGGTGGACGCTATATTTTTACAGATTGATGATTTTTATCATTTAAGAAGAGTTGATCAACCATTGGTTATTGATTTTATTCATAGATTATGTAAGGATCTCCCTTTATTTTTTAAATTGGCTACACTGCGTCATGGTAGTACATTATATATTGATAGTAATGGACAACCGGTCGGAGCCCAAGAGAGGCATGATTATCAACCAATTGACATTGATTTTACTTTTACTAATTTTTCTAGAACCGTTGAACAAAATCGCAGAATATTGCAACAATTTGGTAGTTTAGCTGGGTTTACACCTCAGGATATTAATAATCTTTTTAAAGGGAATGGATTCGAGAGGCTTGTCTTGGCTGGGGGAGGGGTCCCTCGTGATTGTCTATCATTATTCCTTGAGGTTTTAGAAAAAGTTAAATCTGAAAACGAGGACGGACAAATCGGTAAAGACGATGTTAGAATATTGAGCCGATCTAACTTTGAAAGAAGAATTGAGGAATTAAAACAGGATTCTGAGGGGGATGAACAAAAAGCGTTGATAAGCGGAATTTATGCGTTGCGTCAGTTTTGTATTGCAAAAAAGACAAACATAATTATTGTGTCTGAAGCGACCTTGCAAAAAGAAGATAAAATTCGTAATCTGCTCTATCGCCTATTGGATTACCGTATTATTCACATTGCTGGCACAGCGTTAACTCATAAATCTCAGCCTGGGACATACCATGCATTTGTTATTGATATTGGCTGTTATGCATTTATGCGTGTGCTCGAAGGTCGTTTTAATGAAATTGATTTAGGTGATACTGAGGCAAAAGAGAAGATGAGATCCGCGCCAATTTTGGACAAGGAGTTGAATGCTATTTGGCAAACTATTCCAGTGGATGCTGAGGCGGCTCTTAAAACACAAGAAAACAATTAAATATTACGCTATAGATATTTATCTGTATGACAACCCCCAACAACGCCCAAATTCCACCTCAGCCACCCAAGCCCGATCCCGCGCTTAAGCGACTTAATAGATAGTCGAGTAATTGAGTCGTTAAATAGGATATCAAGGTTCTCCAATTCTCAGCCGCACAGTTTTATATTATAATAACATAAGGAGATATCCATGAAACACAAACATATCAAGCAAAAAGTCTGCGAAAGCTATGGAGCCATTGCTAAGACGGGGAGTTCCTGCTGTGGATATGCAATTCAGCTTTCTACTTTAGCTTCCCATTTTGTCCATTGAGGGTTGGTTGGCGCGCCGAAATCCATCTGGGCGTAAAAACGCTTTGCGTGCAGGTTGTGATCATGAACGCAATATTTAATAGTTCTGGTTCCCGATCCTTTGGCAACATTATATAGTGCAATGAGCGCCGCGCCGCCTTTTCCCAGTATCCTTGATGTGAGACGGCTCAATTCCATACGGCCCTCGTGGATATTAAAATTGAGATTGAAAACTTCAGAGCCCTTTGCCGCAGGATCGTAAAGACTTGGAGAAAAGTCGGTCTTAAACGGCGAGGCCTTTAGAAGGACATAAGTTTTGACCGCACCTTGCGAAAAATAAATGCCGATCGACCAATCCTTAAAAGCTGAACCAAGATGCGAAATGACCAGAGCGGCTAATTCGGCGTTGTCATACCCTCCAGAGTGAAATAGCTGGAAACGATTGCCGCCCAGTTCAAATCTATCCAAACGATTATGAGCCCGCGCTTGCTCCAAACTAATTGTCCGTCCTTGCGCCGCCTCACAAGCACGTTGGGCAAGAGGTGTTCTTCGATTTAGATTTAAACCTCGCATAAATTGAGCTGTCCCGACATTAAATCTGGGATCAAATTGAAATGACATATTGTTTGATAATTTATCGGGGAATATTGCTGGGTATTTCAGGGTTTATAGTATAATGTCCTTGAGGAACTAATAAATGAAATCAAAACATATAAAGCAGAAAGTCCGCGAAAGCTACGGGGCGATTGCCAAAGCCGGGAGTTCCTGCTGTGGTCCGGCGCAGTCGTGTTCTTGTGGGAGCGGCTACTCTGATAAGGATATCTCTTCCGTGCCGGAAGGGGCCAATCTTGGCCTCGGTTGCGGCAATCCGATCGCTCTGGCCTCGATCAAATCAGGTGAGACTGTACTCGACCTCGGTTCCGGCCCCGGCTTTGATAGTTTCCTCGCCGCGAAAAAGGTTGGCAAAAAAGGCCAGGTCATCGGCGTCGATATGACACCGGAAATGGTAGAGAAGGCGAGGCAGAATGTACGCAAAGGGAAGTATACTAATGTTGAATTCCGATTAGGCGAGATCGAACATTTGCCGGTAGCATGCAATTCGGTCGATATCGTTATCTCGAATTGCGTCATCAACCTTTCGACGGACAAAGAAAAGGTCTTTAAAGAGGCCTTTCGCGTTCTCAAACCGGGCGGCCGGTTGATGGTTTCCGATATCGTCCTCCTAAAAGCATTGCCGGCGTCTGTAAAGAATTCAAAAGAAGCATACGTCGGCTGTATCGCCGGCGCGATCATGAAAAAAGATTATATCGGCTTGGCGAAGAAAGCCGGGTTCAAAAAGCTAAAAGTCGTGGACGAGGTCCCTTTCGCTCAATATGCCGCCAGCATTAAATTGGCCGGAACGAAATAATTATTTTGCTGTCGCTTCCGGCGAAGGCAGGCTGAGCCTGAAGACCTTTTGCCGCTGCGGGAAACAACTTGTCAATTATCAGGGTTGCATTCTCCAAATAGCTTAAGGTATAATCGCCGCATGGCAGAACAGGACGAAACGCCAGGTATGCCGGAAAATCAGGAGTTGCAGGCTCTGGTCAGTAAATTCAGGTTGAATAAAGGGGGAACGGTTAGAATGTTCAATGGAGTAGCCACGCTGATATTTTTTGCTTTATTTCTTGGCGGGACTATCTTTGCTTTTTCTTCGTACATGGCGACCGGCAGCGCGCTGGTCTTCTCGCTGCTCGAATTCGCCTTCTTCGTCTTTGCCTGGATCATTTCTTCCGCCGCGCGCATTGCTGCCCAGTGGGAAAAAGGACTGGTCTTCAGGCTGGGTAAATTCAACGGTCTCCGCGGCCCGGGTTTGTTCCTGATCATCCCCGTTATCGATACGGTGGCGATGGTCGACACGCGCATCCAAACCCTCGATATCCCCAAACAACAGGTCATAACAAAAGATAACGTCCCGGTCTCGATCAACGCGGTCCTCTACGTCAAGGTGGTCGAGCCGGCGGACGCGATCATCAAGGTCCAGGATTATACCTATGCCGTCACCAATTACGCCCAGGCGACCCTGCGCGACGTGATTGGCGGGATGACGCTGGACGAATTGCTGGCCGAAAGACAAAAGATCGGGGAAGAGATCGAAAAGATCGTCCTGGCCGAGAGCAAGAACTGGGGACTCGAGATCACCAATATCAAGATGCAGGACATCGATATGCCGGAAGATCTGAAAAAAATGATGTCGCGCCAGGCTTCGGCGGAAAGGGAAAAACGGGCCAACATCACCAAGGCGGAAGGGGACAAGCTGGCCGCAGTCAACCTCGCGGAAGCGGCCAAGACGATGTTCTCCAGCCCCGGCGCGATGCAACTTCGGTCCCTGCAGACGATCGACGGCCTTGGTCCCTCCGCCTCCAATACTGTCGTGCTCGCGGTGCCGCTGGAGCTAATGGAAGCGGTCCGGGCTTTTGCCGGTTCATTGAAAAAAGAATAACTACTCATGCAGGTCAAGCTTTTCGATACCACTTTGCGCGATGGCGCCCAGACCGAGGGGATATCGTTTTCCCTGGAAGACAAGCTGAAAATAGCCAAACTCCTCGATGAGCTCGGGGTCCACTACATCGAGGGGGGCTGGCCGGGATCGAACCCGAAAGATATCGAATTTTTTAAGGCGATCAAGGACGTTAAGCTCAAGAACGCGCAGATCGTTGCTTTTTCCTCGACCAGGCGGCCCAAGGTTAAGGTTGAAGACGATAAAAATATCCAAACACTGCTGGCGGCAGCAACCCCGGTCGTGTCGATTTTCGGCAAAACCTGGGATTTTCACGTGACCGACGCGCTCAAGACGACGCTGGAAGAAAATCTGCTGATGATCAAAGAGACGGTCGCTTACGCCAAGCAAGCCGGCAAAGAGGTCGTTTTCGACGCCGAACATTTTTTTGACGGTTACAAAGCCAACAAAGAATACGCCTTGCAAGTATTGAAGACGGCGGAAGAGGCGGGGGCGGACATTCTCTGTCTCTGTGATACCAATGGCGGCACGCTGGCTTTCCAGACCGAGATCATCCTGAACGAGGTCAAAACCAAAATAAAAGTTCCCTTTGGCATCCATGCCCATAACGATTCCGACTGCGCGGTCTCGGTCTCCGGCATGGCGGTCTATTGCGGTTGCACTCACGTCCAGGGGACGATCAACGGCTACGGCGAGCGCTGCGGCAACGCCAACCTCTGTTCGATCATCCCGATCCTCAAGCTAAAAATGAAGATCGACTGCGTGACCGACGCCCAGCTTGAAAGATTGACCGAGATTTCGCGCCATGTCGCCGAGATCGCCAACCTGCCGCAATCGGCGCACCAGCCGTTCGTCGGCCGCTCGGCCTTTTCCCATAAAGGGGGGATCCACGTCAGCGCGGTCGTCAAGAACCCGGGGACCTATGAACATGTCAAACCAGAGCTGGTCGGCAACGAGAGAAGAGTGACGATCTCGGAACTCTCCGGTGTCAGCAATTTGCTGGTCAAAGCCGAAGAGTACGGCATCGATCTCAAGAAAGAATCGAAAGAGACCAAAGCGCTGATCAAAACGCTCAAAGAGCTGGAGAACCAGGGTTATTCTTTTGAAGAGGGAGAAGCTTCATTCGAGCTTTTAGTCAGACGCGCGCTGGGTGAGTTCAAGCCGTTCTTTGCGCTGGAAGATTTTAATATTCAGACCGCCAAAGAAGGGGGGGGAGCGACGCAGAGCACCGCCCATCTTAAGATCAAAATCAAAGACAAGCTCTTTGACGCGGTCGGCGAGGGGGATGGACCGGTCAACGCGCTCGACGCGGCCCTGCGCAAGGTGCTGGAAAATATTTATCCCGATCTGAAGACGATGAAGTTGACCGATTATAAGGTCAGGGTCCTGAATAGTGAAGCCGGTACCGCCGCCAGAGTGCGCGTCATTATTGAATCGGCCGATGAAAAGAACGTTTGGAATACGGTTGGAGTTTCAACTAACGTTATTGAAGCGAGCTGGCTGGCGCTGGTTGATTCGATCGAATATAAACTGCTGAAAAAATAATATTCCGCGGCTACAAGAAATATCCCGCCGCGCTGATGAAATAATAGATCATGTCGGTAATCTTCATTTGGCCCAGGGCGACCAGCCGGTAAAACTGCTCCGGCGTCGACCAGCGGACGCGCTTCTCGATCAATTCAAAGACCGCATCCTCTTTTTCGGCCCGCTCGAGCGGCTGAAGACTGATATCGAATATCAAAAAATCCGGGACCGGTTGGCCCTTTTGCGCGGCGGCCGCGAGCGCGCGCTTGATCATCCGGCGGCCGATATCGACCTGCTGCTTTTCCGGCCGGGCCGCGACGTAGCGCCTGATCCGGTCGAGATTGTCCGGCTCCTGTAACAGCGCGTAAAGATCGTGGCCGGCGAAGTTGCGGGCCAGGGTGAGGGCGACCGACTGGCCGGTGAACCAGTTGCTTTCTGCCGCCAGCTCCGTTCCGGCATACGACTGTTCGTCCAATTTGGCCTCGCTCAATGTCAGCGCGAACCCCGGCTTGATCGTCGCGGCCAGGTCGAACCAACTCCCGTGCTGATAAACCCAGGGATTGAAGATGCGCGGATTGGACCGCTTATCCGGACCGGTGACCGTGACGCTGACCCGCCGGACCCCCGGGAGCCGCTGCATGATCCGCCGGCGTCCTGCGCGGTCGGCCAACTGGACTTGTTCTAAAACATCGGTGCCGAGGAGCGGCGAAGTAAAAGCAGTCAGGCCGGTCGGCGTGAAAACGTGGGGCGCGATCCCGAGGCGATTGACCTCCGCCATTTTAGAGCCGGCGATCCTCGTCCGGAAAGAAAGATCGTTGTTGCCGAACTCGTCGTGCAGCGCCTGGTAGGCGCTGGGCTTGGTGTAGCGGATAAAATCGCGGCTGCGGGCCGTGAGGAGGGGAAAACGGCCGGACAGCGCCGCCGTCAGGACGGCTCGGGCGGCATAGCAATCTTTTGCCGAACCGACGATCACGTCGAAAAAGGCGAGATCGCGTGCTTTGAGCGGGAAGTCATCATAAGTAAAACGAGCGCTGTCACGAATTGCGGAAAGCTGGTCGAACTCATAAAGCGTATTCGCCTGCCTGATACTCTGGTCGACCTCCCGTTTTTGCCGGTCGCGCTCCATCCGCCATTTCAGCAGCATCTCGTACGGAGTACGGAGGGAGATATTAACCGTCGTACCCGGCACGGCCGGCTGCAGAGCGCCGGCGATCAACTCCCGGATCGCGGCCAGATCGGTCCGCCCGGCCCGGTTGGCTAAAGCGGCGGAAAAATGTGTATACTCATCCGGTAGAGCGATCGCCAAGGCCTTATTGGCGACGTCGAGCGCCATTTCCCTGGCGCCGACCACCGTCGTCGCCAGCGGATAGACGAGTTCGTCGATAAAACGGTAATGATAAAAAATACTCTCCGGTTTCATGCCCCGGCAGGTGGCAAAATAGTCATAGAGGTCGGCCAGCTTGAGATAGGACGCTTCGGCGTACTGCATGGTCGATTTGATGAACAGCGGCTCGTAGCGCCCGGCTTGCTGCAGCTTGGTCTCGTACTTGCTCGTTTTCAAGTTGGTCAGCGAAGCGACGATCCCGCGGACACGGGCGCCGAAGAGCTCTTCGATCTGGTCGAGCGTGAGGTTGGTGTCTTCGACCGTGTCGTGCAGCCAGGCGGCGGCGTAAGCCTGCCAGCCGAGATATGGGACGTCATCTTTGGTCAGGCGCTCTATTATTCGGAGCATATGATAAACGTATAGCTCGCCTAGCTCGCCCTTACGCAGCATAGGCAGTCCCTTTTTTTCTCCGGCGGCATGGATATGGGCAGTAATAGCGAGTTCCGCTGCGGCGTAAAACCGGCCGGTCCGGAAATCGCTAAGACAACCGGCCCGGGCCGCTTTGTCCCGCAGGGCCTGCGTGAGCCGCTGCGCCCGGTCAAAAAACCCGGTGTTTTGCAGATAACGCGTTTGTCCCAGGACGTCGCGCGACGTCCGGATCAACCGCCCCAGGGTGCAGGTCGGGCCGTTTTTTTTGTTTCTTTCAATTAACGGGAGTAACATGAGTGATCAAAATAATGTCGGCAGTTCGGACGGGGGATTTCAAACGATTTCGGGCTGGCGTTAGTGGATTCGATCGAATACAAGCTGATGTCGGGCAGGCAAGTTAAGCGGCTAACTGTTCGGCCGTTTCGATCTGATTCCTGCCGTTTTCTTTGGCCCGGTAAAGAGCACTGTCGGCGCGGCTGATCAGATTTTCCGAAACCTCGTCCTTATTAAGAATGGCGATCCCACCGCTTATCGTTACAGTGATCTGTTTTCCTTTACTGTTAAGTTGGAGAGCTTCCACCGCGGCCCTTATTTTTTCAGCCACAATCTTGGCGCCTGATATTTGAGTATCTGGCAAGATGACTACAAATTCTTCTCCGCCATATCGAAAAGGGATGTCCGCCGATCTTAAGGTGTTTTTAATTGTCGTAGCCACTTCGAACAAGACTTTGTCACCCACTGAATGCCCGAAACAATCGTTTATTTTTTTGAAATAATCAATATCAAATATTATGAGCGAGAGAGGCTGATCATATCTGACGGCAGTACTAATTGCTTGGCTAAGCGCGATATCACCAAAACCGCGGTTATAAAGTTGCGTCAAAGCGTCTGTTTGACCTAATTTTTCCGCCGCTTCAGCCCGGCGTATCAATTGCTTCGCTTGAGCATTCAGCGCTAAAATTGTCGCTTGGGCTTGTTCAAGTTCGGTCCCTAATCTAGCAACTTCCGCTATCAGAGGCTGGCTTGAGGGTGTGTCCGGCTCAATAACACGTATAGCTAGTCTGGCTAATTTATCAGTGATTGGGTTGCCGATATTTCCAGATGACCGAGTAGTCAGGTGTTTGGCTAAAGCTTTGGGGTGGCCGTTCAGCAGCTTTCTGACGGCGCTTTGACCGTAATTTGCCAACAATTTAAGAGTCATTCTAGATAATCTTTCGGTGATCATGTTTCACTCACTTCCGTATATATATCGTAAGAACTGGGGTAAAATTGCAGTTTTTTTGTAACTATTTTGGGCTATATACCCACATCGTGTGCAGGATTTTGGGGGGCGGGGTTGGGGCTACGCTGATCAAATCCTCAAGAAACTACGTAAAAAGATGAAAATCAAAGAAGTATTAGCCAGGCTGCTGGCAG
>Ga0265292_1001109_pt1 | contig 26257 bp, 22 predicted proteins | sample Munlanlewell296A_FD_189080 | JGI IMG/M metagenome (GOLD analysis project Ga0265292, IMG submission 189080) | Leachate microbial communities from a municipal landfill in Southern Ontario, Canada - Leachate well 296A | ecosystem: Engineered > Solid waste > Landfill > Unclassified | place: Canada... | reverse complement strand
CTGAAGCGGGAGAAGGAGTAGGAAAGCGATGCGGAAGGAACTGCCGGCCCTCAAGGCGGAGATCAGGAAGTTGCTGAAAGAGCGCAACGCGATCCTGCTGGCGCACAACTACCAGCGGGACGAGGTGCAGGAGATCGCCGATATCACGGGCGACTCGCTGGGGCTCTCGCAGGAGGCGGCGAAGACGACGGCGGACGTGATCGTCTTCTGCGGCGTCCACTTCATGGCCGAGAGCGCCGCGATCCTGTCGCCGGGGAAGACCGTCCTGCTGCCGCGCGAGGACGCGGGGTGCCCGATGGCGGACATGATCACCGGGCCCGACCTCGCGGCGTACCGGGAAGCGCATCCCGGCGCCGTGGTCGTGACGTACGTCAACTCCTCCGCGGAGGTGAAGGCCCTCTCCGACGTCTGCTGCACCTCGGGCAACGCGGTGAACGTGGTGAAGTCGATCCCGGCGGGGAAGGAGATCTTCATGGTCCCCGACCGGAACCTCGCGCAGTGGGTGGCGAAGGTGTCGGGCTGCCCGCTCGCGTGGTGGGACGGCTACTGCCCGACCCACGAGCGGCTGACCGTCGACGCCACGGTGAAGGCGAAAGAGGCCCACCCCGACGCCGTGCTCGTGGTCCATCCCGAGTGCCCGCCCGAGGTGGTGGCGATGGCGGACGCGGTCCTCTCCACGGCGGGGATGTACGCCTGGTGCCGGCGCTCCCCGGCGAAGGAGTTCATCGTCGGCACGGAGATGGGGATCCTCTACCGGCTCCGGAAGGAGAACCCGGGGAAGCGGTTCCATATCGCCTCGCGCGCGCTCATCTGCCCGAACATGAAGCTCACCACGCTCGAAGACGTGCGGGACGCGCTCGTCTCCCTTTCGCCCGTGATCACGGTGCCCGAAGCGGTGCGGGTCCGTGCGAAGGCGGCCCTCGACGCGATGCTCGCCGTTCCCCGCGACGCCGCGTAATGGGGGTGGACACTCTTCCCCTTCGTCCCCCAACAGATCAAGAGTGTCCCCCTCTGCGAGTGCGTCCAAGATCCAGATGATGTTTCCCCTCCCCCGCCTGTCCTTCGAGCACGTCGCCCTCGCCCTCGCGAAGCGGGGGACCTCCCCCTGCGTCCAGTGGATGCGGATCCCGCCCGGGGCGCGGTCGTTCCTCGCGGCCCGTCTCTTCGAGCGCCTCGGCCGCACGCTCCTTTACCTGTGCGCCGGCGAGAAGGAGGCGGAGGAGGCGTCCCGGGAACTGACCGCCTATCTTGGCCCGGACGCGGTCCTCCCGTTCCCTTCCATCGAGGCGACGCCGTACGAGCCGGTCCCCCCGCACCTCCCCTCGGTCCACGACCGGATGCGCGCGCTGCACCGGCTCCTTTCCGGACCCCCCGCCGTGGTCGTCGCCCCGATCGCCGCCGCGGCGGAGAAGACGCTCCCCCCCGAGGCCTTCGTCGCCGCGGTCGCCGCGGTATCCCCCGGGGACACGCTCGACGTCGATGTGTTCGCGGCGCGCCTCGTCACCCTCGGCTACGCCCGCCTTCCCGCGGTGGCCGACCCGGGGGATTTCGCGGTGCGCGGGGGGATCGTCGACGTGTACAGCCCGGCCCATCCGCTCCCGGCGCGGCTCCTGCTGGACGGCGACGTCGTCGAGTCGCTGCGGTGGTTCCACCCGGCGACGCAGCGCACGGTGGCGGCGGGAGCGCGGGCGGACGGGGAGCCCGGGGACGGGGAACGGCTCGTGATCCTTCCGTGCTCCCAGGTGATCACGCGGGACGACTGCCTGTCGGCGGCGTGCGACGGGCGCGCCGACCGCCCGTGGTCCGACCTCCTTCGGCAAGGGATCCGGTTCCACGGCGCGGACGCGCTCCTGCCGCGCCTCTACGGTCACGCCGCCCCGGTCTTTTCGTACCTTCCCGCGGACGCCCTCGTCGTGGCGGTCGACTCCGTGGAGTGCGTCGCCGCCGCCCGGAACACCTTCGAGGAGGCGGAGGAGAAGTACGCCCTCACCGGGGAGGAGGAGGGGTACCCCGCGCCGTCGGAGCTGGTCGTGCCGGAAGCCGAGCTGGTCGCCGCGCTCTCCGGCGTCCCGATGCTCGCCTTCGACGGGATCGAGGTTCCCCCCTTCGGGCGGAAGGAGCCGCTGCGGGGGGACGCGGGGGTGGACGGGAACGAGGAGATCCGCCGCAGCACCGCCACCGCCTCCTCGGAAGGGCTCCTCTACCCGCTGGCCGAGGAGGCGAAGGCATGGTGGAAGCGGGGGGACCGGTTCATCGTCAGCTCCCTCTCCCCGTCGCAGGTGGACCGGATGGAGGATTTCCTCTCCCGGTACGCCGTGCCGCTCTCCCGGGTCGACACGCTGCGCGAGGCGCTGTCCCGGGACCGCGGGGTCTTCCTGTGCGGGTCGGAGGTCACCCGGGGATTCCGCGCGCCGGAGCTTCGCGCGGCGATCGTCACCGAGAGCGAGATCTTCGGGGAGAAGGCCCGGGCGCGCCGCCCGCGGAAGGAGGGGATCGCCGTCCCCGAGGAGTTCTCGCTCGCGGACCTGCGGGTGAACGACCCCGCGGTCCACGTGGATCACGGCATCGGGATCTACCGCGGGCTCCTGCGGCGCACGGCCGCCGGGACGGAGGGGGACTACCTCGTCCTCGAGTACGCGGGAGGCGACCGGCTGTTCATCCCCGTGGAGAAGATGTCCCGGGTGCAGCGGTACGTGGCGTCGGAGGAGGGGCGCGCGCAGCTGTCGCGCCTGGGGGGGACGGCGTGGCAGCGCGCCAAGCGGAAGGTGCGGGACGACCTGCTCGCGATGGCCCAGGAGCTGGTGGACCTGCAGGCGAAGCGCCAGCTGGCCGAGAAGGCTCCCGTTTCGCCGCCCGACGCGGTCTTCCGGGAATTCGAGGCGGCGTTCCCCCACGAGGAGACGCCGGACCAGGAGCAGGTGATCCGCGAGGTGCTGTCCGACCTCTCCTCCCCCCGTCCGATGGACCGGCTCGTCTGCGGCGACGTGGGGTACGGCAAGACCGAGGTGGCGATCCGCGCGGCGTTCCAGGTGGTGATGGCGGGGAAGCAGGCGGCGGTGCTGGTTCCGACGACCATCCTGGCCGAGCAGCATTACCAGACGTTCACCCGCCGCCTCGCGGGGTACCCCGTGCGGGTGGCGAACCTGTCGCGGTTCCGCACCCGGAAGGACCAGGCGGAGGTGGTGAAGGGGGTGGCGAACGGCACGGTGGACGTCGTCATCGGTACGCACCGGCTGCTGCAGAGGGACGTGACGTTCGGGAACCTCGGGCTCGTGGTGATCGACGAGGAGCAGCGGTTCGGAGTGGCGCACAAGGAGCGGTTGAAGAGAATGCGCGCCGCCGCCGACGTGCTGACGCTGTCGGCCACGCCGATCCCGCGCACGCTGCACATGGCGTTCTCCGGGATCCGGGACGTGAGCCTGATCGCCACCCCCCCCGAGGACCGGCTCTCGATCCGCACCTTCGTCGTCCCCTTCTCGGGCGAGACGATCCGCGAGGCGGTGGATCGGGAGATCCGCCGGGGCGGGCAGGTCTTCTTCGTCCACAACCGGGTGCAGACCCTCCCCGCGATGGAGCGGTACCTGCGCGAGCTGCTCCCCGACGCGCGGATCGCCGTGGGGCACGGGCAGATGGACGAGGAGACCCTTTCCGTCGCCATGGACGACTTCACGGCGCGTCGCGCCGACATCCTCCTGTGCACCGCGATCATCGAGGCCGGGCTGGACCTTCCCAACGCGAACACGATCCTCGTGAACCACGCGCACCGGTTCGGGCTGGCCCAGCTGTACCAGCTCCGGGGCCGCGTGGGCCGCGACCGCCACCGGGCGTACGCGTACTTCATCCTCCCGAAGGACGTGGCCCTCACCAGGGACGCCACCCGGCGGCTCGCCGTGCTCGAGGAGCTCACGGAGCTCGGCTCGGGGTTCCGGATCGCCTCCCACGACCTCGAGATCCGGGGTGCGGGGAACCTTCTCGGGAAGGACCAGTCGGGACAGATCCACCAGGTGGGGTACGAGCTGTACACGCAGCTCCTCTCCGAGGCGGTGGCGGAGATCTCGGGGAAGGCCGCCTCGCAGGAGGAGGAGCCGGAACTGGAGCTGCGCGTCCCGGCGTTCCTTCCGGACGATTACATCGACGAGGCCGGGGAGCGCCTGGAGTTCTACCGGAAGCTGTCGTCGGCGAAGACCGTGGACGCCGCGGACGAGATCGAGATGGCGCTGCTGGACCGGTTCGGTCGGCTTCCCGTCCCCGCCCGCGCGCTGTGCGACCTGGCGCGGATGCGCGCCGCGATGCGCTCCTCGGGAGTGGCGGAGCTCAAGCGCGGGGACGGCTCCCTGTTCCTCACCCTCTCCGCCCACTCCCCGTTCGACCGGGCGAAACTTGTCTCCTGGGTGACGCGGGAGCGGAAGACCTTCTCCTTCGTTCGCGGGGAGATCCTCGCGATGCGCCTTCCCGGCCCGGATCCCGCGGAGATCCTGGCGGCGGCGAAAAACCTGTTGAACCGGTTCGGTGCGGGCAGTAGCATATGATGGCGGATCGCAGCCCTCGAATGCCACCGTATTTGTGAATTGAAGCACTTAGACACGTTTTCGCCAAGGAGAGTCGCTCCATGCGTAAGATGCCGATTCTGTGTGTGATTTTGGCGGTCGTCGCGTCCGCATGCGGGAGCCCCCCCGGGAGCGGACCGCAGGGGAAGGCCCTCGCCGTGGTGAACGGGGAGCCCCTCACGGAGGCGACGCTTCTGAAAGAGGTGGAGAATCTTCCCCCCTACGTGCGGCCGATCCTCGAAACCGCCGCGGGCAGGGCGCAGTTTCTCGAGAGCGTCATCACCCGCGACCTGCTGATGCGGGAGGCGCTGCGGCGCGGGATCGACCGCCGCCCCGAGGTGGCCGACCGGATCGCCATGGCGCGCAAGTCGATCGTCCTCGAGGCGCTGCTGCGCGACGTAGCCGAGAAGGCGCCCGGGCTTTCCGACGCGGCGCTGCGCAAGATCTACGACGCGAACCCCGCGTCGCACCAGGTGGGGGAGCGGGTGAAGGTGAGCCACATCCTCTTCCGTGAGAAGGCCCGCGCCCTGGAGATGCTCGGTCGCGCGAAGGCGGGGGAGCCGTTCGAAGCGCTGATGAAGGAGGTCGGGTCCGGGAACGGCGAGGTCGCCGCGGACCTCGGGGAGATCGAGCGCGGGAACTTCGTGAAGGAGTTCGAGGCGGCCGCCTTCGCCGCCGCGCCCGGCGTGGCGACGGGTCCCGTCAAGACCACGTATGGGTACCACGTGATCAAGGTGTACGCGAAATTGCCCGCGGGCGCCCGTTCGTTCGAGGAGGTGAAGCCGAAGCTCCTCGCCGAGCAGCGCGAGCAGGCGCAGCGGGACGCCTTCGAGGGGCTGATCGCGGACCTGAGGAAACAGGCGACGGTGCGTGTCCTCTACAAGCCGGAGGGCCCTCCGGCCTCCCCGGGGGCGCAGGCGCCGGGGACGGCGCCGGCCGCGCCGAAGGCCGGGAATCCGGGCCAGCCATCCCAGGGGAAGTAATCACCTGCAGGGATTTTCCGGCAGATGTACGGCAGACGAAGGATCCTTCAAGGTGCAGGCGCTTTCAGTTTCAGGGGGACATTCTTGTCGAGGGGGACATTCCTTGAGGTTGTCGGTTGTACGGTTGGAGGAGTGTCCTCCCCCAGGGGTAGAGTGTCCCCTGCCCATGCCGCGGCCGGGCTCGCGCTGGTCGCCGCGTTGCTGTGGGCGTGCTCTCCCGCCCCGTCGAACCGGTCCGACGCCGAGGTCGTCGTCGCCGAGGTGGACGGCGCCCCCGTCGTCCTGAAGGACGTCAAGAACGAGATCCTCTCGATGCGCGGCTACACGCCGTCCCTCGAGGCCCGGGGGCCCTCCCGCGGAGAGGTTTCCGAGGCGGTCCGGCGGGCGATCGAGCGAACCGTCGTCCTGCGCGAGGGGGAGCGGCGGGGCCTGACGCTCCCCGCGGGCGCCCTCGAGGAAGAGGTGATGCGGTTCCGGGCGGACTTCCCGCCGGGGGGGCTCGAGAAGGCGCTCCTCCAGGCGGGGATGGAACCCGACGCGTGGCGGGAGCAGCTCCGGCGTTCCCTCCTGTACCGGCGGTCGGCCGACGCCATCGCGGCGGCCGGGGCCACGGTGACCCCGCAGGAGGTGGAGGCGGCGTTCCGGAAGGAACGGAATCCCGCGACGGCGCCGGAGCGGATCCGCGTGCGGCAATACCTCTTCGATTCGGCGGAGCGCGCGGCCGTCGCGCGCGAGAAGCTGCAGGCCGGGCGGTCCGTCGGCGGGGACGCCGGAGACCTTTCCGTCGAGGGGGTCGACCTCGGTTTCTTCCGCCGCGACGAGCTCCCGCCGGAACTTCCCGCCGGGGTGTTCGATCTTCCGGAGGGCGGCGTCAGCGAGCCGGTTCCCGGGGAGGGCGTGACGAGCCTGTTCCAGGTCACGCGGCGGGAAGCGGCCCGGGCGCAGACGCTGCGCAGCGAAGAGGCGCGGATCCGGGAGTCGATCCTCGCGCCCCGGCGGGAGGAGGCGTTCCGCCGGTGGCTGGCGCAGGCGACCGCGGGGGCCAGGGTGAAGGTGCACGCGGAGCTGCTGCAAAAACTGGTCGAGGAGAAACGGTGAGGCGGACGGGGGCGATCATCGCGGCGGCGGGCGCGGCGCTGCTTCTTTCCGCGGGGGCGGCGTTCCCCCGCGTGATCGACGGCGTCGTCGCGCTGGTGAACGAGGAGCCGGTCACTTTTTCCGAGGTGCGCGAGTCGGTGTCGGAAGGGATGGGGATCCCCGTGGGCGACGCGGATGCGCTCCTGCGCGAGGAGCGCGACCCCCGCGCGGTGCTGCGCTGGATCGAGGCCCTCGTCGATTCCGTCCTGGTGCGCAAGGAGCTGGAGAAGCTGGGCCAGCCGATCGCGGAGGGCGAGATCGACAAGGCGGCCGAATCCGTCCGGAAGGCGAACGGGATGAGCGAGGCGCAGTTCGCCGAGCTGCTCGGGAAGGAGGGGATCTCCCTTCCCGCGTACCGCCGCCGCCTCCGGTGGCAGATGGAGCGCGGTGCGATCGTCCGGGCGCGCAAGTTCAAGGAGGTCACGGTGACGGAAAGCGAGGTGCGCGACTACTTCCGGGAGAGCGGGGAACGGTTCCTGGTGGGGGCGCAGGTCCGGCTCGAGACGCTCTTCTTCCCGATCGCCTCCGCGCAGCCCCAGGGCGAAGACGCCGCGCAGGCGCGGATCGCCGTGCAGCAGGCGGGCGAGGCGGTTCGGGCGGGACGCACCTTCGCCGAGGCGCAGGCGTTGGTTCGCGGAACGTTTCCCAAGGTCCAGCTCCACGCCGCCGACTTCGTGACGACCGAGGACCTGCTCCCGGAGCTGCAGCGGGAGGTTCGCCGTCTGCGGGCCGGGGAATCGTCGTCGCCGTTCTTCGCGGAGGCGGGGGCTTATCTTCTTCGGGTCGTCGAGCGCCGGGGGGGGACGCCCGGGGATTTCTCCGCGGTGAAGGACGGCTTGACCGAGGAGCTCACCGACCGGCGCAGCGAAAAGGCGTATTCCGACCTCCTCTCGGAGCTGAAGCGGTCGGCCTCGATCGACGTCCGCCTCTGACCCGCCCCACACCCGCCTCGCCGCGGCCGCCGCGCAGGGGTAATGCCATGCCGCCGAAGATCGCCATCACGATGGGGGACCCCGCGGGGATCGGCCCGGAGGTCGCCGTCCTTGTCCATGCGCGGGAGGAGCTCTTCTCCTGGTGCCGCCCGGTCGTGTACGGCGACCCGGCGATCCTGCGGCGTGCCGTGCGGGTGACGGGCGCGTCCCTCGCCATCGTCGGCGAGGGCGAGGAGACCGGACCCGGGCGGATCGCCGTCGCGGCGCGATCTTCTCTCAACCCGGAGGAGGTCCCCTTCGGGCGCCCCTCCCTGCCCGGCTCCGTGGCGATGGCCGGGTATATCCGGTCCGCGGCGGAAGACGTTCTCTCCGGCAAGGCCGCGGCGATCGTCACCTGCCCGATCACGAAGGAAGGGTTGAAGGCGGCGGGCGTTCCGTTCCCCGGCCACACCGAGTTCCTCGCCCACCTGTGCGGCGGCGCCGACGTGGTGATGATGCTGGCCGGCGACCGGCTGCGCGTCGCCCTGGTCACGATCCACGTCGGATTGCGCCGCGCCCTGGAACTTCTCTCTCCCGCGCTCATCGAAAAGACCGTGCGCATCACCGACGCTTTCTTCCGAAGGTACATGGGGACCCCCTCCCCGCGGATCGCCGTGGCCGCGCTGAACCCCCACGCGGGCGAGGGGGGGATGTTCGGGGACGAGGAGACGACGCTCATCGCGCCGGCGATCGCCGCCTGCCGGGCGGCGGGGATCGACGCCTCGGGTCCGTACCCTCCCGACACGATCTTTTACCGCGCGTACCGGGGGGAGTTCGACGTCGTCGTCGCGATGACGCACGACCACGGCCTCATCCCCCTGAAGCTCGTCCACTTCGACGACGGGGTGAACGTGACGATGGGTCTGCCGATCATCCGGACCTCGGTGGACCACGGCACCGCCTACGACATCGCCGGGAAGGGGACCGCGAACCCCGCGAGCCTGCTGGCCGCCGCCCGGATGGCCGCGGAGATGGCGGAGTCGCCGCAGGAGGGGGGCGCAGTGAGGTAAAGCGCAGCCGTGCAGGTTCACCGCACGGCGAGCCACGAACGGAGTCCCCCTCCGAGGCGACGCAGCCGAAGGGTGCGTCCCGGAGGCGCCCCGGCTTCCTGGATCTTGTTGGATTCGTTGCGGTATTCATGAATTGAACCACTGAGGAGAAGTAGCGGTGGCTCTCGACCGGATCATCGTGCGCGGCGCCCGCGTGCACAACCTGAAGAACATCGACGTCGAGATCCCCCGCGACCGGCTCGTCGTGATCACCGGGGTCTCGGGCTCCGGGAAATCGTCGCTCGCCTTCGACACGATCTACGCCGAGGGGCAGCGGCGGTACGTGGAGTCGCTCTCCGCCTACGCCCGCCAGTTCCTCGAGCAGATGGAGAAGCCCGATGTCGACGTGATCGAGGGGCTCTCCCCCGCCATCTCCATCGAGCAGAAGTCGGTCGGAAAGAATCCCCGCTCCACCGTCGGGACGGTCACGGAGATCTACGACTACCTGCGGCTGCTGTTCGCCTCCATCGGGCGGGTCCACTGCCCCTCCTGCTGGAAGGAGATCCGCCGGCAGACGGTGACGCAGATCGTCGACGCCGTGATGGCGATGGGGGACGGCGCGCGAGTCCAGCTGTGGGCGCCGATCGTCCGGGGGCGCAAGGGGGAGTATCGCAAGGAGCTCGCGAAGCTATCCCGCGACGGTTTTTCCCGCGTGGTGGTGGACGGGGAGACGAGGGACCCCGCCGAGCCGATCGCCCTCGACAAGCAGCGAAAGCACGACATCGACGTCGTGGTGGACCGGCTGAAGGTCTCGGAAGGGACGCGCGGACGGCTGGCCGACTCCGTGGCGTTGTGTCTCAAACTGTCCGAGGGGCTGGTGCGCGTGGTGGACGGGCAGGGGAACGGCACGATCTGCAGCGAGAAGTTCGCCTGCCCCGACTGCGGCGTGAGCCTCCCCGAGGTCGCCCCGCGCCTGTTCTCCTTCAACAGCCCCCACGGCGCGTGCCCCGAGTGCGACGGGCTCGGGTCGACGATCTACTTCGACCCCGACCTGGTGGTCCCCGACCCCGGGAAGACGATCCGGCAGGGGGCGATCGACCCATGGAGCCGCCGCACGCAGATCTTCTACCGCCAGACGCTCGCCTCCCTCGCGTCCCACTACCGGTTCTCCCTCGACGTGCCGTTCGGAAAGCTCCCTTCGCTTGTTCGACGCCTCGTCCTCTTCGGATCGGCCGGGGAGCCGGTCCGGTTCGCCCTCGAGGAAGGGGACCGGCAATTCTCCTTCACCAAGCCGTTCGAGGGGGTGGTGAACAACCTCGAGCGGCGCTTCCGGGAGACCGACTCCGAGGACGTGCGGGAAGAGCTCTCCCGGTACATGAACAACCGGCCGTGCCGGGCGTGCGGGGGCGCGCGGCTGAAGAAAGAGGCGCTGTGCGTCACCGTCGGGGGAAAGGGGATCGACGGCGTGACCGGCCTTCCGGTGGGGGAGGCGCTCGCCTTCTTCCGCGACCTGCCGCTCCTGGCGCGGGAAGAAGAGATCGCTTCGCGCATCCTGAAGGAGATCCGGTCGCGCCTCACCTTCCTCGTGAACGTGGGGCTCTCCTACCTCGCGCTGTCCAGGCCTTCCGCGACCCTTTCCGGCGGCGAGGGGCAGCGGATCCGGCTGGCCACGCAGATCGGCGCGTCGCTGATGGGCGTCCTCTACATCCTCGATGAGCCGTCCATCGGGCTGCACCAGCGGGACAACCGGCGGCTCCTGTCCACCCTGACCCGGCTGCGCGACATGGGGAACACGGTACTGGTCGTCGAGCACGACGAGGAAACGATCCGGAGCGCGGACCACGTGATCGACATGGGACCCGGGGCGGGGGAGCACGGGGGGCACGTGGTGGCGGCGGGGACCCCGGAGGAGATCGTCCGGTGCGAGGCGTCGCTCACCGGGCGGTACCTCGCGGGGAAGAAGGAGATCCCCGTGCCGCGGGAGCGGCGGCGCTCCAACGGGCACGCGCTGCGACTCGAGGGGTGCCGGGCGAACAACCTGAAGGGGATCGGCGTGACGATCCCGCTGGGCGTCATCACGTGTGTGACCGGCGTCTCGGGCTCCGGGAAGTCGACGCTGATCCTCGACACCCTCTACAAGGCGCTCGCCCAGAAGCTCACCGGCGGCCGGGAGCGGCCCGGGGAGCACCGGTCGCTGTCGGGGATGGAACAGGTGGACAAGGTGATCCACATCGATCAGTCCCCCATCGGGCGCACCCCGCGCTCGAACCCGGCGACGTACTCCGGCGTTTTCACGCCGATCCGGGACCTGTTCGCGATGCTCCCCGAGAGCAAATCCCGCGGGTACCGGCCCGGCCGCTACTCCTTCAACGTGAAGGGAGGGCGGTGCGAGGCGTGCGAGGGGGACGGGATCATCAGGATCGAGATGCACTTCATGCCGGACGTCTACGTCACGTGCGAGGAGTGCCGGGGGCGGCGGTACAACCGGGAGACGCTCGAGGTCGCCTACAAGGGGAAGAGCGTCGCCGACGTCCTCGAGATGACGGTCGACCAGGCGCTGGTGTTCCTTTCCCCCATCCCGCCGATCCGGCACAAGCTGGAGACGCTGTCGCGCGTGGGGCTCGGATACATCCGGCTGGGGCAGTCGGCCACCACCCTGTCGGGCGGCGAGGCGCAGCGGGTGAAACTCGCGCGGGAGCTGTCGCGCCGGGCGACGGGGAAGACGGTCTACCTGCTCGACGAGCCGACGACCGGGCTCCACTTCGACGACATCTCGAAGCTCCTCTCCGTCCTTCACCTGTTCGCGGACGCGGGGAACACGGTGATCATCATCGAGCACAACCTGGACGTGATCAAGTCGGCGGACCACATCATCGATCTGGGGCCGGAAGGGGGCGACGCCGGCGGAGAGATCGTCGCGTGCGGCACCCCCGAGGAGGTGGCGGGGAACCCGCGCTCCTTCACCGGGCAGTTCCTGCGGCGGGTCCTCCACCTCCCCGCTGCCGCGGGGTGAACCGGACAGACGATGGGAAGGGGACGACTGCCGTGAAAAGGAGGGATTCCGGCCGCCATGTCGAAAGAGAAGCCGCTTGAACAACCGCAGCAGATCCCGATCAACACCGGCGACGCGATGTCGCGGGGGAACTACAGCAACAGCATGCTCGTGACGCACAACCCGGAAGAGTTCCTCATCGACTGGCTGCTGAATTCCCCGAACGGCGTCCATCTCGTTTCCCGGGTCATCGTGAGCCCGGGGCACGTCCGGCGCATCATCGACGCCCTCACCGAGAACCTGCGCAAGTACGAGGACCGGTTCGGGCCCGTGCGGGTGATCGAGCCGAAGGATCAAAGCTTCAATTAGCCGCGTCCGGGATGGCCGCATGGAAACGCGCCGATCCGTGGATCATCGGAACGTCGCCGCCTCCCAGGCCAGGATCGCTTTCTTCCGGGCCGGGCCCCACCGATATTCCCCGAAGGCGCCCGTCTTGCGGATGACCCGATGGCAGGGGATGAGGAACGCCACGGGGTTCCGGGCCAGAGCGTTTCCGACGGCGCGCACGGCCCCGGGAGCGTCGATCCGGCCGGCGATCTCCTCGTAGGAGGCGGCGCAGCCCGGCGGGATGCGGACGAGGGCCTCCCACACCTTGACCTGGAAATTGGTTCCCTTGACGATCACGTTCAGCGGGGGGGTGCCCCCCCACCGCGAGGGGACGAAGATCCGCTCCGCCACGGCTTTTGTGGCCCCGGGGTTCAGGACGAGATTCGCGTTCCCCCACCGTGTCCGAAGTTCCTCCACCGCTTCCCCGGCGCGCCGGCCGGGCAGGAACGCCAGCGCGCAGATTCCCTTATCGGTGATCGCCAACAGGCAGTCGCCGAAGGGGCTCGGGTGCACTCCGTACCGGATCGTGAGCCCCGCCCCCTCCTCCTTCAGCTCCCCCGGAGTGACCGCGTAGACATTCACGATGAGGTCGTGGAGGCGTCCGGGCCCGGACAGCCCGGCCTCATAGGCGGCTTCGAGCACGTTCCGCGATTCCCTCAGCAATCCCCGGGCGTACTCCGCCGTGAGGAACTGGAGGAACCGTTTCGGGCTGATCCCCGCCCACCTCGTGAAAAGGCGATGGAAATGGTACTCGCTCAGACCCGCTTTCCGGGCCACTTCCTTGAGACCGGGCTGCCCGCGAAAATTCCCTTCGATATAAAGGATCGCTTTTTCGATCCGCGTGTAATCCGTCGGATACATGCTCGCCCTCCAATCCTTTCCGCGCTCCCGATGTACACGATGACACCGGCCGCAAGGGTCCTCAACCCGATTCTTGCTGTACCGCAGGAATCGTCCGGATCCCTCCGGCGATCCTGTCCCATTCGGGACACGAACGTCCGTGAGGAACGCGGATCGGAACGCGGATCAGGCCGGGAGTTTTCCGTGATCGCGAACTGGAGGGGGTTGAAGCCGGGGAGGATTACGCCGCGGAAGATTTCTTTCCCCGGGCGCCGTTCCCGTTGTTGAGTTTTCGCGCGACCTCTTCGGGGAAGAGGTGGTCCACTTCCTTCTCCACCGATTCGAGGATCGGGTGGGTCCGGTTCTCGTCCATCAGGCACCACACCTCGTCCATCTCCTCGTCGACCGTCAGCACCCCCTCCGAGACCACCAGCGGGAACATGATGCAGAAGCGCGGTTTGAACTCCCACTCGTGCCGCCCCCGGTCGATCGCCGCCTTCTGCAGGGAGCAGCCGTGGTCCGGGTGGAAGAATGCGCAGGAATCGCCGATCACGTTGGTTTCGACCGCCGTGCCGCTCGGGCAATCGGGATCCTCCGCCGTCTCGCCGAACCAGAGGGAAGGATTCCTCGCCTCCGGCCGGACGTAGGGGAGGAACAGGTCCGCGTTCCGCAGGATCACCTCCCGCTCCTCGATGTCGGCCCAGACGCCGTGCCGGCAGCACCGGCTCTTGCACCGGTCGAGCGCACAGTGGTGGGGGAACTTCGCGTGGAACACGTGCGGGTCGATCTTCATCGGGGAACACCTTTCCATCGTTCGTAAAAGTTGCCCGCGCGCACGGCGGATGAAGCTCCCATTCTATTCGCGCGAACGTCCGCGGGCAAGACCGACGACATATTTTCCTCCCTCGAGCGCGAAGAAGAGCGCGGTGCTCGCGGCGGCGCACAGCGCAAGCGTACCCGGGAGAAGGGGGACGGTGCGGAAGATCCCCTGCAGCGGGGGGGCGTACACCACCGCCAGCTGCAGGAGCACGGTGCCGGCCACGGCGAGGAGAAGCGGGAGGTTCGTGAAGATGCCGCGGCGGAAGAGCGTCTCCCGCCTGGAGCGGATCGCGAGGACATGCGCCATCTGGGCGAGCGTGAGGGCGGTGAAGAGGGCGGTCCGCCACGACGGGTCCCCCGCCCGGTACAGGGGGAGCGCCACCGCGAGGCACAAGATCCCGAGCAGCGCGCCGACCCCGAGCACGTACGCCCACGCTCCACGGGTCAGCACGCCCTCCGACGGAGAGCGCGGCGGGCGGCGCATCGCGTCGCCCTCCGCCGGCTCCACCCCAAGCGCCAGCGCCGGCAACCCGTCGGTGAGCAGGTTGATCCAGAGGATCTGCAGCGGGAGAAGCGGCAGCGGCATCCCGAGAAGGGGGCCCAGCAACATCACGAGGATCTCCCCGACGTTGCTGGCGAGGATGTAGAGGATGAACTTGCGCACGTTGTCGTAGATGACCCGGCCTTCCCCGACGGCGGCGACGATGGTGGCGAAGTTGTCGTCGGTGAGGATCATGTCCGCCGCCTCCCGCGCCACGTCGGTCCCGCTGTCTCCCATGGCGACGCCGATGTCGGCCTTGCGCAGCGCGGGGGCGTCGTTCACTCCGTCCCCGGTCATCGCGACGACGTGCCCGTCCTCCTGGAGCGCCGACACGATGGCGAGCTTGTGCCCCGGGGAGACGCGGGCGTAGACGTCGGTTTGCCGAACGACGGCCGCGATTTCGCCGGGGGTCATCCGGGAGAGCTCCGCCCCGGTGACCACCGTGTCGTCTCCCCCGATCCCCAGCGATCGCGCCACGGCGAGGGCGGTCCGCGGGTGGTCCCCCGTGATCATCATCGGGCGGATCCCGGAGGCGCGGCACGTCCGCACCGCCTGTTCCGCCTCGGGACGCGGCGGGTCGATCATCCCCACCAGCCCGAGGAAGGCGAGGCCCTCCTCCAGTTCGCCCGCGGGCACTCCCGCGGGGGCGTTCGCCAATGTCCGGAAGGCGACGCCGAGCACCCGCAGGCCGCGCCCCGCCATCGCCGCGTTCTCCGCGAGGATCCGCTCCCGGCCGGCAGGGGCGAGGGGCAGGACGCCGCGTTCCGTCCACTCCGCGACGCATAGCGGGAGCAGCATGTCCGCGGCCCCCTTCGTCACGACGAACCCGGCGGCGCCGGCGACGTTCGGGAAAACGGCGGAGAGGCCCGGGTCCGATACGTCGGCCAGGGGGATCCCGCCCGCGGACACGGCGTGCGCGGTGGTCATCCGTTTCCGCTCGGAGGTGAAGGGAACTTCCGCGACGCGAGGGAAGGACCGCTCCAGCGCTTCCTTCGAAAGCCCCGCCCCCGCGGCGGCGGCAAGGAGGGCGATCTCCGTGGGATCCCCCAGCGGGGTCGATCCGCCCGCCGCCGGGGGGACCGCGTCGTTGCAGAGGGCGCACGCCGCCGCGAGGAGGACATGGGGGGACGGCAATTCCGGCGCGGGGGCGTCCGCGGTGAAGACGATCCGCCTCCCCGCCGAGAGGATCTCCGAGACGTCCATCCGGTTCCGGGTGAGCGTTCCCGTCTTGTCCGAGCAGATGACGGTGACCGAGCCGAGCGTCTCCACGGCCGGGAGCTTCCGGATCAGGGCGCGGCGCGCCAGCATCCGCTGCGAACCGAGGGCCAGGGTGACCGTCACCACGGCCGGCAGCCCCTCCGGGATCGCGGCGACCGCGAGGCTCACGGCGGTGAGAAACAGCAGCACGGGGTCCTCTCCCCGCAACAGCCCCATTCCGAAGATGAGGGCGACGATCGCGAGCGCGAGCAGCGCCAGGTTCCTGCCGAGATCGGCCATCCGGCGCTGGAGCGGCGTCGCCTCGCGGCGCACCTCGGAGAGCATCCGCGCGATCCGTCCCAGCTCGGTGTCCCGGCCGGTGCCGGTCGCCACGGCCATGGCCCGCCCGTGGACGACGGTGGTGCCGAGGTAAAGGGAGTTCCGCCGGTCGCCGACGGGCAGGTCGGGATCGGGAAGCGGATCGGGGGATTTCTCCACGGGGGCGGCAAGGCGCGACAGCGCCGCCATCGCCTTTTCCGCGCGGTACTCCTGGGTGAAGCCGAGCAGCGCGTTCAGGAGGACGATGGCGACGATCGCGACGGTGTCCAAGAGGTCGCCCAGCAGCGCGGAGACGACGGCCGCCGCAAGGAGGACCGCCACCATCGTGGAAGCGAACTGGGAGAGAAAGATGCGTCCGGGGCGAAGGGGGGGCCTTCGGGGAGTTCGTTGGGGCCGCTCGCGCGAAGGCGGGACGCGGCCTCGGCGCCGGTCAGCCCGGACCCGGGGTCGGTCCGAAGCTCCCGAACGACGTCCGCGATCTCCCGCCGGTGCCAGTCGCCCATGGTGTCCCCGCTGCGTCGCGGTCCGACGCGTGCGATTTCAGCCTATGACAACCGCGTGTGCCGGACAAACGGTTTCTTGCCTGAATTTTTCCTTAAAGTTTTTTTCGGAACCGACCGAAACGGGTGGTGGATATAATAAAATCCGGCATCGGCCGGGAAAAGAAACGGGGGAAGTCATGAGGAAAAGCATTTCGGTTTTCATCGCGCTCGCGGTGCTCGCCGCGGGCGGCGCGGCGTGGGCCAGCGACACCAACACCTTGACCGTGCAGGCGAGCGTGCTTGGGACGTGCAAGTTCTCCACCGCGACTTCCACCTTGGACTTCGGCGCGCTGGATCCCTCGAATCCGGTGGCCGTCAACGGTTCCACCAGCACCCAGTTCTGGTGCACGAAGGGTGTGACCACGGATCTCATTACCGCGAACGTGGGTCTGAATCCCGCCGGGGCGATACGGCAAATGAGGGACAGCGTCAGTACGGATCTTATCCCCTATTCGCTGACCCTCACGCCCGTAGCTGGCGCCAACGCAGGCCCTGCCTCGCCCCGCACGCTGAACATCGCGGGCTCCGTCCTGGCGGCCGATTACACCTCGAAGGCCGCAGGAAGTTACTCGGACACCGTCACGCTTTCGATCACTCCATAACAACGCACGCCCTGGATGTCCCGCGGGGAATCATCTGCGACGCGGGGCGGCCAACCGGCCGCCCCGCGCCGTTCCGGCGCCGGCAAGGGATCGACGCCGGTTCTTGCCGTTGTGCTTGTCGTACTTTCATTGCTTGCGTGGGCCGGCACGGCGGCTTTCGGAGATACGGGTACGCTTGCCGTCACCGCGACGGTGCTCTCGAAGAGCAATTGCAAGTTCGACACGAAGACCTCGACGCTGAATTTCGGCGCCCTCGACCCGGCCGTCGCGGCCGACGTGAACGCGACGGCCTCCGTCGACTTCGTCTGCCGGGGAAGCGCGCCGGTCGCCGCGTTCCTCTTCACGGACGATAACGGACAGAACCCGTCCGGCCCCGGCGCCCGCCGGATGCGCCACGCCGCCGCGCCGGAGTTCCTCCCGTACTCTCTTCTCCTGAGCCCCGCCTCCGGCACCATCCCGAAAAACGCCCCCGGCACCCTCACCATCTCGGGGACCGTCCGCTGGGTGGATTTCCGCGGATCGATGGCCGGGGCCTACACGGATTCGGTGATCGTTTCGATCCTTCCGTGACCAAAGCGACTCCTTCCCCCGATCCGGGGGACTCTCCTCTCCCAAACGGTTACTGAACATTTCCGCCTGCGCGGCCGATAGAAGCGTCAAGGGCGGGAAGATTCCGCTCGCGCGAGGGGACGGATGCGAAGGGACAACGTGCCGCCGGGTCGCCCGGCGAAGCGGCTGCTCGGCCAGGTGCTGGTGGATGGGGGTTTCGTCTCCCCCGGGAATCTGGCTCGGGCGCTCGATGAGCAGAACCGGACCAACGAGATGCTGGGCGAGGTGCTGATCCGCATGAAGGCGGCGGACCCGGCGGAGATCGCCGCCGTGGTCTCCATCCAGAGCGACCTCGCCTCCCTCGAAGACGCCGTCCGGTCGGCGGCGGGGGTCCGCCAGTACCTCGGGGAGCTGCTCCTGAAGGCTCGGAAAGTCACCCCGGCACAGCTGGAAGAGGCGCTTTCGGAGCAGCGCCGGACCGGCGAGAAGCTCGGGGAGATTCTCGTCCGGCGCGGCGTGCTGACCCGGGGCCAGCTCGACGCCGTCCTCGCGTTCCAGAAGTGCCAGGCCGGGGAGGCCCCCTCGTCGGTCCGGTTCCGCCTCGGGGAGATCCTGGTCGCCACCGGACGGATCACGCGGGAGCAGCTGGAAGATGTCCTCTCTCGCCAGAAGCTGACGAAGAAGAACATCGGCGAACTGCTGGTGGAAAGCGGGGCGGTCGAGCCCCACCACCTCGACCGCGGTCTCCGCCTCCAGGAGATGCTGGTCACCGCCGCCCTCGTCGCCGTGCTCTCGCTTGCGGAGGTCGCCGGAGCGCAGGAGGTCGGAGGGGCGAGCGGTCCGCCGGCGGCGGGAACCGCGCGGATCCAGGTGACGGCCACGGTTCCGTCGCGGGCCACGCTGCGGGTCCTTCACCAGAAGCGGACGCTGGTCGTGACCCCGGAGGACGTCGCGCGCGGGTACGTCGACGCTCCCGCGGCCTCCCGCATCGAGGTCCGGAACAACAGCCGGGAGGGATGCCTCCTCGTCTTCGAGGGAGTCGCAGGCCCCGACGGTCCGTTCGGCAGGGTCTCCGTCCGGGGGTTGGGACGGGACGTGGAGATCGGGCCGGGAGGCGGTTTCGTCCCGCACCCGTACGCCCCCGCGCCGGTCACGGCGGAGTTGAGTTACCGGTTCTCCCTGGCTTGGGACGCCCGTCCCGGGACGTATCTCTGGCCCCTCCAGGTTTCCGTCCGGACGATGTAGCTTCCGACCCTCGCATGGGTTGCCGTCCCCCGGACCGCTTCTGTATAGTGATGCCTATGAAACGTCCCGAGGATGGGAGGGCCGTGCGCATCGCGCGCCGGTCTTCCGCGACCGTTTTCCTTTTCCTGCTCCTGCTTCCCGTTGCCGCCCGGGCCGGCGACTGGCGCGTGTCGCCCATCCGGCTCGACCTCGGGCGCGACGCGAAGAGCGGGGCCGTCACAGTCGCCAACGATTCGGACGACCGGCTGCAGGTCCAGATGAAGGCGTACGAGTGGACCCAGGACGCGGAGGGGAAGGACCGGTACGAGGAGACCGGCGAGATCCTCTTCTTCCCCCGGCTGATGATCCTGGAGCGGAAGGAAGAGAAGATCCTGCGGGCGGGGATCCGGGTCCCGGCGGTGTCGAAGGAGAAGACGTTCCGCCTCTTCATCGAGGAGATCCCCGGGCCCCGGAAGGCGGAGGGGGTGAACGTCGCCGTCGCCATCCGGTTCGGCGTGCCGATCTTCGTCAAGCCGTTGAAGGAGGAGGTCCGCGGGGAGGTCGGCGCGATGACGATGTCCGCCGGTGCGCTCCTCGTGCCCGTGAAAAACACGGGGAACGTCCACTTCGTCGTCCAGTCCGTCCTCGTGCGGGGGAGAAACGGGGCGGGCGAAGAGATCTTCTCCCGGGAGTTGAGCGGGTGGTACCTCCTTGCCGGCGTCTCCAGAGGGTACACGACGACCGCCCCCCCCGAGACGTGCGGAACGATGGCGGTCATCGAGGCGGAGGTGAAAACCGACAAGCTCTCCCTACGCGGACGCATGGTCGTTGACCGGTCGATGTGCGGTCCGTGAGGGGACGGACACCGCATCCGGCCGCCCGCCGCCGCGCTCCGCTCCTCCTCTCCCTGCTCCTGGGCCTCCTCTTCCTTCCCTCCGCGGCGCGGTGCGCCGACTTGTTCTACGTGAAGGTTTTCCTGAACGGCGAAGAGAAGGGGGATTTCCTCGTCCGCCTCCTCGAGGACGGGGATTTCCTCGTCCGAACGGCGGACCTCGCGGCGATGGGCCTCTCCGTGCCCCCGGGACGGACGACGGAGGTCGACGGAGAACCGCACCGATCGCTCCGATCGCTGGAGAAGATGTCGTTCGCGTTCCGGGAAAAGACCCTCTCTCTTGAGCTGGCGGCCCACCCGTCCGTCCTGCCGATGCGGGTCGTCGACTTCCGTCCGCCGCGTCAGCCCCGGGTTCTCTACCCGAAAGACCCCTCCGGGTTTTTCAACTACGGCATCACCTGGACGGGCGGGGACCCGGGCGATGCGGAGAGCCTGGATGTGACCGGCCAGGTGGGCGCCCGCCGCGGGGACTTCCTCTTCCTTTCCGACGCCGCCTTCGAAAAGACCCGCGCGGACCAACGCCTGGTCCGGCTTTCGACGAACGTGACCCGCGACCGGCGGGAAAAGATGCAGCGGCTGGTGTTCGGAGACATTACCGCCTCCTCGGGCGGCCTCGGGACCGGCGTGAACCTGGGCGGGGTCGGCTTCTCCAAGGTCTACCGCATCGACCCCTATTTTCTTCGCTACCCGCTGGCCAATGTCGGGGGGATGGTGTCCCTGCCGTCCGAGGCGGAGGTGTACCTCGGCGGCACGCGGATCCGCACGGAGAAACTTTCCCCGGGGCAGTTCGAGCTGAAGAACATCTCCTCGCTCGGCGGCCGGAGCGACGTGACCGTCGTGATCAAGGACCCGTTCGGGAGGGAGCAGAGGATCCGTTACCCGTTCTACTTCGCCGAGACCCTTCTCGAGAAGGGACTCCATGAATACAGCTACAACGTCGGCTTCCTCCGGAGGAAGTTCGGCGAAGAGAGCGACCGGTACGGCCCGATCGCCTTCTCCGCGTTCCACAATTACGGGTTAAGCGGCCGGGTGACGCTGGGAGGGCGGGGGGAAGGCACCGGGGACGGGGCGAACCTGGGCCCGCAGGCGGCCTTCCGCGTCGGCGACGCGGGAATCGTCGCCCTCTCTTTCGCTGGAAGCGCCCGGCGGGACGGGCGCCTCGGCGCGGCCGGCGAGGCGACGCACTCCTTCCAGGGCGGGGCCGTCAGCACGAGGATCTTCCTCAAGGGGGTGAGCCGCGCGTACGCGGTCGCAGCGGAGGAGGGGCGGGATTCCACGGACGGCGTACGGTACGAGGTGGCCGCCGGCGCGGGATACGGGACGCCGCGGATGGGTACGTTCTCCGTCGATGCGGACTTCCTGAAGAGGCACACGGGGACGGACCGGCGGACCATCGGGGCGTCCTGGTCCCGGAACATCGGATGGAACGTGAGCGTGCTGGGTTCGTTCCGGAACATGCGGGAGGGGGAGACGGTCAACGAGCTCATGCTGGGGGTGAACTACTACCCGGGAGGCAACTTGTCGCTCGCAGCGAGTTACCGGGAGGCGGGCGGCGTCCGCAACGAGACGGTGCAGGCACGGAAGAACCTGCCCGCGGGGGAGGGATGGGGGTACAACGTCTCGGTCGAGCGGATGGACTCCACGGCGCTTTCCTCCACCGCGGTGAACCCGTCCTTGCAGTACAACGCCCGGTTCGGCTCCTATGCGGCGGAGTACCGGGGGGAGAGGATCGACGGGGGTGGAGGAAACGGGCTCGTCCGGCTCTCCGCGTATGGGGGGGTCGCCTTCGTCGGGGACACCTTCGGGTTCAGCCGCCCGATCACGGACAGCTTCGGGCTCGTCACGGTGGGAGGGCTCGATGGCATCCGGGTGTACCATAACAACCAGGAGATGGGGCGCACCGACGGACGGGGAAAACTGTTCCTGCCGTCCCTCGGCTCGTACTACGAGAACCAGATCTCCATCGCCGACAAGGACGTTCCCATCGACTATTCTCTCCGGGAGGTCCTGAAGGTGGTCTCCCCCCCGCTCCGGAGCGGGTCGCGGATTCCGTTCGAGGTGAAGCGGATCCAGGCCGTTACCGGCACATTGGGGATGCGGCGGGACGGCGAATGGAAACCGGCGGAGTACGTCGAGGTCCGGGTGCCGGCGGAAGGGAGGGAGATTGCATTCCCGACGGGAAAAGGGGGGGAGTTCTATGTGGAGGATCTCGGCCCCGGGACCCATGCGGCCTACGTGGAACAGGAAGGGAAACGTTGCCTCTTCGAGATGACCGTTCCCGCGACGGACGACATGATCGTCGATCTGGGGAGGCTGACCTGTGAAGACGTTCGGTAAGGGACTCGTGGGGCTGCTCTGTCTGATCCTCGGGAATGCGGCGCACGCCGCGTGCGGGGTGACGACCACGGGCATCAACTTCGGGGCCTACGACGTGTTCGCGGCGGTGCCCCGTGACACCGCGGGAACGGTGACCGTGGCGTGTGACCGGAACCCGCCGACGGATGTCACCATCTCCATCGGGCCCAGCCCCACGTCCGGGGGGTTCCAACCGCGGCAGATGCGACACACGTCGCAGGCGGACCGGATGAACTACAACCTCTTCACCACGGCATCGATGACGACGGTCTGGGGGGACGGTTCGGCGGGGACGTCGACGGTCCTGCTCAGGAAGGTCAACAGGAACCGGCCGGTGACCACGACGATCTACGGGCGGATCCCCCCCGGCCAGAACGTTTCCGTGGGGGCGTACTCGGACTCGGTGACGGTGACCATCACTCCGTAGTCCCCCTGCTGTTCTCGCTCCTCCTCTACCGCCCGCAAGTCGATGGTTTCCGGAACGAAAAAGGGCTCCCGAAGGAGCCCTTTTTCGCAAGATCCGTTTTCCCCCGGCGTGTCGGCTTACAGTTTCCCGACGAGCACGAACGCGATGACCAGGGTGTAGATGACGAGGGACTCGATCAGCGCGAGCCCGACGATCATCGGGATGAAGATCTTGTTCTGGGCGGAAGGATTGCGCGCAATCCCCTCCAGCCCGGCGGCGATGGCTTTCGCCTGGCCCAGCGCTCCCCCGAAGGATGCGATCGCTATGCCAAACCCTGCGGCCAGAGCGATGACGGCCTTCATGCTGGAGTCGCCGCCCGCGGCGGGAGCGCCTTCCGCCGCCATAGCCACCGACGCCACTGCCACGAAGAGCAGAGCGACGAGGAAAGAGAAAGTGAACCTGCGGAACATTGGGTGTTCCCCCTTTCAGGATGATTCCCGCCGGGTGGTTCCGCCCGCCCGCCGGGGTGGTGCCTTTAAGACCTTTATCATCGACCGGGGAGCTTACCCCGGATCAATGCTCCTCCGCGTGCGTCACGGCCCCCGAGATGTAGATCATCGAGAGCACGGTGAAGATGAACGCCTGCATGAACGAAACGAAGACGCCGAGGCCCATGAAGACCGAAGGGACGACGATGGGGATGAGCGCCATGAACCCGGCCACCACCGCGTGGTCGCCCGTGATGTTCCCGAAGAGACGCAGGGAGAGCGACATCGGCCGCGCCAGGTGGGAGATGATCTCGATCGGCAGCATGATCGGCGCCATCCACCACACGGGGCCGAGGAAATGCTTGAAGTAGGCGATCCCGTTCTCCCGCACCCCGAAGTAGTGGGTCGACAGGAAGATGACCAGCGCCAGCCCCACCGTGATGTTCATCTTCTGCGTGGGCGGGAGGAACCCGGGGATGAGCCCGATGAGGTTCATGAACAGGATGAAGAGGAAGCAGCTCCCGAGCAGGGGGAGGTACTTCCTGTAATCGTGCCCGATGATGTCCTCGGCCAGTTGCTGGAGGAACCCGAGGATCAGCTCGAAGAGGTTGCGCAGCGTGAACCGGGGATCCGGGATCACCATCTCTTCCGTCTTCCTGCCCCCGACGACCACGGCCGACGCGACGAGAAGGAACACGGCGATGAAGAGGGCCGCGTAGACGTAGTAGTACCGCTCCCCTCCGGGCAGCATCATGAACCAGGAGAACCCGTGCCCTCCCGCCGCCAGCGCCGTCGTCGGCAGCGCCGCGACGGCCAGAAGGCCGAGGATTCCTTTCCGCATCGTCCCTACCCCCGTCGATTGCGAAACGATCACGCGTTTGGTTCGAACGACCTCGCCAGCGCCTCGAGGAGGACTCCGAGGAAGAGCGAGGAGAGCCCGAGCAGAAACCCCAACAGGTCGAACCCGCCGTACCGGACGACGAGGTAGACCATCCCGATCAGCCCGAGGAACTTCAGCGTGTACTGGACGACGAACGCCTTGTTGACCGCCCCGCCGCCCGAGAACGCCTTCTCCAGGATCTTCCTTATAAGGAAGAAGTTCCCGCACGCGATGCCGGCGCCGCACACCGCTCCGGGAAGCATCGAGACGTTCGCCGCTCCCGCCGCGACCGCGACCCCGATTCCCCCGAGGATCAGCCCCGCGGAGAGGAAGATCCGGTTCGTCAGCGACCGCAGCGACAACCGGTCCGGGGCGTCACGGCCCACCGGGCTTCCTCCGCTCCTCCTCGTCCCGCTCCAGGTCCTTCCCGGACCGAACGGCGGCGCGATAGAGACTGCGCACTCCGGCGGCGAACCCGAGGCCGATCCAGACGATCATCAGCCACGGCCCGGTCCCGAGCCACCGGTCGAGGTAGTACCCGATCCCCATCCCGATGACGACCGACAGCGCCATCTCGAGCCCGAGGGCGCTGTACTTCCCCAGTTCCCGGAAGAACGCCTTTTGGTCCTGTCGATCGGTCATGAGGGCAAACGTCGAATATTTATCACAGGATATGGGAACGCGTCAACGAAAAAGGGGGCATGGGACACTCCTCCCCTTGATCCCGGGGTTACCCCAGGAATGTCCCCCGAAAGCGCCTGCACCTCGCAGTGACTTTTTCCTGCCGTACCATACGCTGTAAAAATCCTTCTGTGGCTGGTGTTGGGTATCACAGGGTTGCGAGGACTGCCTTGGCGGCGGCGATCGTCCGGTCGAGGTCCCGCTTCGTGTGCGCCAGGGAGACGAACCCCGCCTCGAACTGGGACGGCGCGATGTAGACCCCGCGGGAGAGCATCCCGTGGAACCAGGTCGCGTACCGTTTCGTGTCGCTCCGCTTCGCCGAGACGTAGTCCGTCACCGGGCCCTTTTGAAAGAAGGTCGTCCCCATCGAGCCCACGCGGTTCGTCCAGGTCGGGACGCCGGAGGCGGCGAACGCCTTCGCCATTCCCTCCGCGAGGTAATCCGCCTTGGCGTTCAGTTCCTTGTAGGCCCCCCTGCGGGAAAGTTCCGTGAGCGCGGCGATCCCCGCCGCCACGGCGAGCGGGTTCCCGGAAAGGGTCCCCGCCTGGTAGACCGGGCCGACCGGCGAGAGGGCGTCCATGATCTCCTTCCGCCCGCCGAAGGCCCCCACCGGGAGGCCGCCGCCGATGATCTTGCCGAGGATCGTGAGGTCGGGGACGACGCCGAACAGTTCCTGCGCGCCGCCGAACGCGACGCGGAACCCGGAGATCACCTCGTCGAAGACGAGGAGGGCCCCGTGCTTCTTCGCAAGCGCCCGCAGCTCCTCGAGGAAGCCGGGTTCGGGGGGGACCACTCCCATGTTGCCGGGAATCGGCTCCACGAAGATCGCCGCGACCTGCCCCTTGTTCTTCGCGAAGAGCGCCCGCACGGAGGCGATGTCGTTGAAGGCGGCGGTCAAGGTGAGCTTCGCCAGCTCCGCCGGGACGCCGGGGGAGTCGGGTTGGCCGAAGGTGAGGACCCCCGAGCCGGCTTTCACCAGCATCGAATCGGCGTGGCCGTGGTACCCGCCTTCGAACTTGATGATCTTGTCCCGCCCCGTGTATCCCCGCGCCAGCCGCACCGCGCTCATCGCCGCCTCGGTCCCGGAGGAGACGAGGCGGACCTTCTCGACGGAGGGGAACGCCTTGCGGATCAGGTGCGCCAGCCCGACCTCGCCCGGCGTGGGAGCCCCGTAGCTCGTTCCCCGCCCGGCGGCCGCCTTGATGGCGGAGACGACCGCGGGGGGAGCGTGCCCGAGGATCATCGGCCCCCACGACCCGACGTAGTCGATGAAGGTGTTCCCGTCCACGTCGCGGACGGCGGAGCCCTTCGCGCTCTCGATGAACAGGGGGGTTCCCCCGACGGACCCGAACGCGCGGACGGGGGAGTTGACACCGCCCGGGATCATCGTTTTCGCAAGGGCGAACAGCTTGCTCGAGGTTTTCGTCGTCAGGCGGGCCACGGGAGCATTGGCCTCCTTCGCGGGATGGGATTCATGACAAGAGGTGGAATTTTAGCCCCCCGGGATCGGAGTGTCAAGGTAAATAGCGGGATTTCCGCAGGATTTACCGAATTCTCAAAACGTCATTATAGAACCGCTTGACACGGCGGGCGCCCAAGGGGTACAAAGGTACCTTTCCCCCCGCCACCGGCGTTTTTCGTTTTATTCGGTATCGTCCCAAGGGGAGGGGTGAAAGGGGTATCCGTGTGAGCATCGAGGACAAGGAACGGATTGAAACGCGTTTTGGCCCGCTGTGGTCCGGGAAGACCGAGATCGCCTTCCGGGGCGGGGTGCGAACGCTCCGCGACGTAAAACGCGCGCTCGACCTGACGGGCGAGGACGTGATGGCCATCGACCTGCACGAACTGCCGGGCGGGACGTTCGCCTTCCGCTTTTACGACGGCGACGACCGCCGG